>Ga0307477_10000021_pt1 | contig 267618 bp, 203 predicted proteins | sample atmos_gasesECM2C_FD_203316 | JGI IMG/M metagenome (GOLD analysis project Ga0307477, IMG submission 203316) | Hardwood forest soil microbial communities from Morgan-Monroe State Forest, Indiana, United States - atmos_gasesECM2C_515 | ecosystem: Environmental > Terrestrial > Soil > Temperate...
GCCGAGCCATCCGGGCTCCTGGCCAGGCGCGCCGACGCAGGCATAGCCGAGACTATGTCGAGGAGGCGCAACGCCGCCAGGGGGCCGGAGGGCCGGCGAATAATGATGCGAATCTCTGAGACGGGGCACTGGCTCACGGGGAGGCATCGGGTCCGCCGTCCCGGGAGGTCGGTGCTTCTTCGGCTGCCAGCGATGCGAGGGTGGCGAGCGGCACCGGTTCGAGCGGCGCTCGGACGGTGTCGGGCTCGTCCCAGCCACGCAGCAGCTCCAGGGCGGGGCCGCAGACACGTCCCTGGCAGGGCCCCATGCCGGCCCGCGTGTAGAGCTTGGCTTGCCGCGGGCTCCAGGCAGGATCGAGCTTCCCCAGCGCCACGTCTTCGCACCGGCAGACGAGGGTCTCCGGGGACGGCAGCTCTCGCAGCTCGGCCCTTGGCTGGAACGCGCGGTCGAGAGCGGCGGCGTAGGCGCGGCGGCGGTCACGGCGCCGCTGCAGGGAAGCAAGCTCGCGTGCGGGCGGTGGCGCACCGTCGGCGCAGGTCGCGGCGCCGGCTGCCCCGGCCGCGCTGGCTGCCCCGCCTGCCCCGCCTGCCCCGTCTGCTATTGCCGCGCCGGCTGCGACGATCCCGGCGATCTGGCCGGTGAGCAAGGCCAGCTCGAGGCCGCCGATGCCGGTGGGCTCGCCGGCGCAGTAGACCCCGGCAACGCTGGTCTGCTGCAGGCTGTCGACCCGTACCGCTCGGCGGCTGGCGCTGCCGCACAGCGCGCAGCCGAGCAGCCGCGCCAGCCGCAGGTTCGGCACCAGCCCGTAGGCGCATGCCAGCAGGTCGCAGCGCTCGCGCCAGGAGCGGAGGCCGTCGGTGAGCGTCGCCTCCCGCACCTCCGCCGTCGAGCCGTCGCCGCAGGCGGCGCTCACCCAGACGCCGCAGCGGTAGGGCGCCCGCCAGAAGGCCGCACGGTAGAGAAAGGCCTGCGCCAGCAGGCGCGGATGGCGCCAGAGGCCGGCGGCGAAGCGCGCCACGGCGCCGGCCGGCGCCTGCTCGGCCACCAGGGCGATGCGTGCCCCTGCCCTGGCGAGAGCGGCGGCGACCGGCAGCAGCAGCGGTCCGCTGCCGGCGATCACCACCCGCCTGCCGCCGAGGGCGGCGCCGGACTTCAGCAGCGCCTGCACGCCGCCGACGCCCACCGCGTTGGGCAGGGTCCAACCGGGGAAGGGGAGGAAGCGCTCGCGGGCGCCGGTGGCGATCACCAGGTGCCGCGCCTCGACCCGTAGCCCACGCCCCGCATGGTCGACCAGGAGGGTCGCGCCCGGCGCCGCCGCCGCACCGGCTGCCGCATCGGGCGCGGACGCGTCCGTCGGCGCGCCGCCCGGCGTCACCGCGGGAGGAGCTTCGATGACGTCGATCACCGTCGCGCGAGCCAGGAACATTGCTCCGCTCGTCGCGAAGCGCTCCGACCAGGCGCGTGCAAGGCGGGTCGCCGGCCGCCGCCAGACCTGCCCGCCGGGGGCAGGCGCCTCGTCGAGAAGGACGACGTTGGCCCCGGCTTCGGCGGCCCGGCAGGCAGCGGCGAGTCCTGCCGGTCCGGCTCCGACCACCACCACATCGGCACGGATCGTCGCGGCAGCGGTGGCCGCCGCGCCGGGCGCCATGGCGGTGGTGTCTTCACCGAGCGCCGTGCCGCTCCCGCCGCTCGCGGCACTCGCGGCAATCGCCGCGCTCGCGGGACCCGTTTCGACCACCATGTCCTGAGTGCAGGGGAGGATGCAGGCCCGCTGGTGCGGCACGCCGTCGACGGTGACCCGGCACTCGAAGCAGATGCCCATGCCGCAGACCGGCCCCCGCGGTTCTCCGGAGAGCGATGTGCGGCAGCTGGAGATGCCGGCGCTCCAGAGTGCCGCCGCCACGGTGGTGCCGGGCGCCACGGCGATCGAACGGCCGTCGACTCGCAAATCGATCGTATGCGCCGGCGGCGGCGGCGCCGGTGCCGGTTTCATGGCGCCGCCAGCCTGGCGTAGCCGCCGCCGCTCGGGCCGCCGGCGGCGCCGGCGCTCGCGGAGGAGCCCGGGAGGGCCGCCCGCCAGCGGTCCGGCGCGAAGGGGGCGGCATCGATCTCCGGGCGCCGTCCGGTGACCAGGTCGGCGAGCAGCCGGGCGGTGGCCAGGCTGGTGGTGATGCCGAGGCCCTCGTGGCCGCCGGCGATCCACAGGCCTGGGACCTCCGGCCAGGGTCCGATGAGCGGCAGGTTGTCGGGCGTCGCGGGCCGGAAGCCGATCCAGCCGCGCAGCGCAGCGACGCCGGCGAGGCGCGGCAGGAAGTCGAGGGCGCGCACGAGCATCCGCCGCTCGAGGCCGTGGTTGTGGCTGCGGTCCCAGCCCACCAGCTCTCGCGACGAGCCGATCAGCACCTGGCCGGTGGCCCGCGGCTGGACGTTGAACGCCACCGAGGCCGGCATCGCCGCCGCCGTCGCCGTCGTTGCCGCAGCCGTCACCGTCGTTGCCGCAGCCGTCACCGTCGGCGCCGCAGCCGTCGCGGGCGCGGCGCCCCCCTCGTCCCGCCGCCGGCCGTGGGCGCTGTCGAGATAGCCGAGCTCGACCAGCTGGTGGCGGCAGAAGCCGGGATGGCGGTCGGTGATCACCAGGTGCCCCTTCCGCGGCACGATCGGCAGCCCGGGAGTGAGGGCCGGCGCCGCGGCGCCCGCGGCGTTGATCACCAGCGGCGCCGCGATCCGTTCGCCGTGGCCCTCGACCACGCCGCCGGCCACCCGCGACACCCAGAACCGCTCCCAGAGCTCGGCGCCGTGGTCGGCGGCGCGCGCCAGCAGGAAGCGGACGACGTTCGGCGGATAGATGACGCGGTCGCCGGGAACCCGCAGCGCGCCTGCCAGGCCGCCGCGCAGCCGCGGCTCGGCCGCCGCCAGCTGCGCCGCGTCGAGGATCTCGGCCGCCACGCCCCGCGCCCGGTAGAAGGCGGCCTTGGCAGCCACCCGCTCCATCTCGGCTTCGCCGGCCGCCAGCCACAGCGTGCCGCACGGATCGTCCTCGCAGTCGGCCGGCAGCTCGCCGGCGAGCTCGGCCCAGAGCCGCAGCGACCAGGCGGTGAGCGCGAACTGGGCCTCGCTGTCATCCATCACCACCAGGTGGCCCATCGCCGCCGCGGTGGCGCCGCCCCCCGCGAAGCCGCCCTCGAGCACCAGGACGCGCAGGCCCTCGCGCGCCAGCGCCAGGGCACAGGCCGCCCCCACGATGCCGGCGCCCACCACCACGGCGTCCGGCCGCCGGGTCACGGTGGCGGAAAGCCTCCGCGGAAGGGATCGCGCGGATCGAACAGCAGCGTCGTCCGGCCGGTGACGAACGCGCGTCCGCGGATGTGCGGCACGAGGTCGTCGCCGTCGCGAGTCAGCCAGGCGCTGAACAGGCCGCCGGTGATGCTCTCCTGGCGCCAGCGCTGGCCGAGGGCCAGCTCGCCGCGGGAATAGAGGGTGGCGAGCTTCGCCGAGGTGCCGGTGCCGCAGGGCGAGCGGTCGTAGGCGCCGCCGGGGCAGAGCACGAAGTTGCGGCTGTTCGCCCAGGGGCCCGAGGGCGGCCCGAAGACCTCGACATGGTCGATCTCGGCGCCGCCGTCGCCGGTGATGCCGGCGGCCGCGAGCGCGGCGCGGATACGCAGGGTCGCGGCGGTGAGCGCCCCGACCTCGTCGCGGGTGAGCGGCAACCCTCCCAGCTGGCCGATCCCGGTCAGGAAGAACCAGTTCCCGCCCCAGGCCACGTCGCCGGTCACGCGCCCCAGCCAGGGAACCTCGACCGCCACGTCCACGGCGTGGCAGCGGGCCGGCACGTTGGTCACGGTCACCGCTCCCTCGTCGCGGTCCCAGCCGTCGCGGACGCCGGTCCCTTGCTCCTGGTCCTGGTCCTGCTCCCGCGCCTTCCCGCCGCCGTCGCTGCCCGCCGGGATCTCGGCCGTCACCGTCCCGACCGGCGTGTCGAGGCGAACCGTCCGCGCCGCGGCGTCGGAGCGTCCGAGCCGTCCCAGGAAGTCGAGGGTGCGCACCACCCCGATGGTGCCGTGGCCGCACATGCCGAGGTAGCCGGCGTTGTCGAAGAAGACGACGCCGGCGCTCGATCCCGGCTCGACCGGCGGCGTCAGCAGGGCGCCCACCACCGCCTCGTGGCCGCGCGGCTCGCACACCACCGCGCGCCGCAGCGCATCGTGATGCCGCCGCAACTCGTCCCGGCGCTCGGCCATGGTCGCGCCGGCGACCTCGCCCCAGCCGCCGACGACGACGCGCGTCGGCTCGCCCTCGGTGTGCGAGTCGACGACCTCGAGACGATCCGGAAGCTCGTCGTCGCTCATGGGCTCATGCCGGGTGGACCTGCACCGTCTTGATCTCGGTGAAGAACTCGCGCGCCGCGCGTCCCTGCTCGCGGCTGCCGGAGCTCGAGCCCTTGACGCCGCCGAACGGCGCGTGCGGGTCGACGCCGGTGGTGTCGCCGTTGACGCGCACCAGCCCGGCCTCGATGCGCTGGACGTAGGTGAGCGCGCTCGCCAGGTCGCGGGTGAACAGCGTGGCGCTCAGGCCGTACGGGGTGCGGTTGGCGATGGCGATCGCCTCGTCGAGGTCGGCGGCCTCGAAGGCGGCGAGCACCGGCCCGAAGAGCTCCTCGCGCGCCACCGTCGCGTCCTCCGGCACCTCGGCGAGCACCGTCGGCGTGAAGAACCAGCCGCGCGCGAAGCGCGGATCGGCCGGCGGCTGCGGACCGCCGCAGACGATGCGCGCGCCATGCCGGCCGCCACTGCCGGCGTGCCCGCCGCCGTCTCCAGCGTCGCCTTCGCCGCCGCCGCAGGCCGCGGCGACCGCCTCGGCGACGAAGCGCCGCGAGCGCTCCCGGATCAGCGGTCCGACTGCCGCCGACGGGTCGGTGACCGGCCCCAGGGGAAGCTTCTCGACCTGCGCCCGCAGGCGGGCGAAGAAGGGCGCGGCGACCCGCCGCGCCACCACCACCCGGCTGGTCGCCGTGCACTTCTGCCCCGCGAAACGCATGGCGCCGCCGGCGGTCAGCGCCGCCGCCAGGTCGAGGTCGGCGTCGGCGAGGACGATGGCCACGTTCTTGCCGCCCATCTCGGTCTGGTAGCGAAGGTTCCTCGCCGCGGCCGCGGCCGCCACCCGGGCGCCCACCGCCGCGGAGCCGGTGAAGCTCACCGCGGCGACAGCCGGCTCGCGCAGCAGCGGCTCGCCCGCGCCCGGGCCGTCGCCGAGCAGGACGTTGAAGACGCCGGCGGGGAGCCCCGCCGCGGCCGCGGTCTCGGCGAGCAGCGTGGCGACGTGCGGCGCGTCCTCGGACGGCTTGAGCACCACCGTGTTGCCGAAAGCGAGGGCCGGCGCCGCCTTCCACAGCGGGATGGCGGCGGGGAAGTTCCAGGGGGTGATCAGCGCCACCACTCCGAGCGGCTGGCGCAGCGTGAACTGCAGCGCCCCGGGGGCCTGCGCCGGGATCACCTCGCCGACGTCGCGCACCGCTTCGCCGGCGTAGTAACGCAGGATGGCGACGCAGCGCGCAGCCTCGCCGCGGGCCTCGGCGATCGGCTTGCCGACCTCGCGGGTCATCGCCTGGGCGATCTCCTCCTGGCGCGCCGCGATGGCTCCCGCCCAGCGGTAGAGGTGCTCGCCGCGCGCCGGGCCGGTCGCGCCGCGCCAGGCGGCAAGCGCGCCGACGCCGGCGGCCACCGCGGCCGCGGCGTCGGCGGGGTCGCCGGCCGGGGCCTCGGCGATCACGTCCTCGGGATCGGAGGGGTTGCGGTCCGGGATGGTGCGCGGCGCGCCGGCGGGTCTGGCGGCGATAAACCGGCCACCGATGAAGCTCTGCAAGCGGAGCAGCGCCGCGGGCGACGTCATGGCGCCGCCGCGGCGGCAGCAGCGTTCGCCGATGCGGCGCCCGCCGCGTGGATGTAGGCGTGCACCTGCCGCTCCAGGACCGGCAGGGTGACGGTGCCGTTGCGCAGCACCGCGTCGTGGAAGTCGCGCACGTCGAAGCGCGAGCCCAGGGCCGCCTCGGCGGCGCGGCGCAGCTCCTTGATCTTCATCTCGCCCATCTTGTAGGAGAGCGCCTGGCCGGGCCAGGAGATGTAGCGGTCGACCTCGGTCTCGACCTCGTGCCGCGAGAGCGCGGTGTTGGCGGCCAGGTAGTCGATGGCGCGCTGGCGGCTCCAGCCCATGGCGTGAATGCCGGTGTCGACCACCAGCCGGCAGGCCCGCCACATCTCGTAGCTCAAGCGGCCGAAGTTGCTGTAGGGGTCGCGGTAGAAGCCGGCCTCGAGGCCGAGCCACTCGGAGTAGAGACCCCACCCTTCGCCGAAGGCGTCGACATAGACGAAACGCCGGAAGTCGGGCAGGTCTCGGAGCTCTTTCTGCAGGGCGATCTGCAGGTGGTGGCCGGGCACCGCCTCGTGGAAGGTCAAGGCCTCGAGGTTGTAGAGCGGCCGGGTGTCGAGGGCGAAGGTGTTCACCCAGTAGGTGCCGGCGCGGCGGCTGTCGAGCGGCGCGCCGTTGTAACGCCCGCCGGTGTACTTGGGCGCGATGTCGGCGGGCACCGGCTCGACGGTGTAGGGCTGGCGCGGCAGCACCTTGAACAGCGAGGGCAGCTTGCCGTCCATGCGCTTGGCGATGTACGCGGCGCGCTCGAGCAGCTCCGCCGGCGTGCGGGCGTAGAAGCGCGGATCGGTGCGCAGGAACTCCAGGAACTCCGGCAGCCCTTGCTTCCAGTCCACCTGGCGCATCACCGCGAGCATCTCGCCGTGGATGCGCTCCACCTCGCGCAGGCCGATGGCATGCACCGCCTCCGGCGCCAGGTCGAGGGTGGTGAAGTGGCGCACCTCGAAGGCATACAGCGCGCGCCCGTCGGGCAGGTCCGCCGCCGCGATGGTGGTGCGCGCGTGCGGGATGTACTCGTCGCGCATGAAGGCGAGGAAATCGCGGTAGGCCGGCACCACCGCGTCGCGGATGGCCGCCCCGCCGGCCTGGCGCAGCCGCTCGCGCTCGCTCTCCGGCACCGCCGCCGGGAAGCTCGCGAACGGCCGCCAGAAGATGCTCTTGGTGACGTCGTCGACGACGTGCATGGCGATCGCGTCGGTGTAGCCCCGCAGCACCACGCGCGGCAGGGTGTGACCGGCGGCGACGCCCTCGCGCAGCAGCTCCGTGTTCTGGCGCGCGTAGGCGGGGAAGGCGCGCAGCCGCGTGAGATAGTTGTCGTAGTCCTTCAGCGTGGCGAGCGGCACCTCCTCGGGCAGGCGCGAGAAATCGGTGTGGAAACCCCCCTCGGCGGTGATCGACTGGCGGTAGGTCTTGAAACGGTACTCGCTGATCTCGTCGCTCAACTCGCGCTCGAACAGGTCATAGCTGACGGCGTCGGCCTCGCCGAGGCGCGCGTGTTCGATGCGGTGGAGGCGCTCGAGGACGTCCCTGGCGTGCTCATCCCGGCGCGCCAGGTCCGCCGGCGTCATCGACGGCAGGCGGTCGTTGTAGCGGTTGTCGCCCACCGCGGTGGCGGCCAGCGGGTCCTCGCGAAGCGAGTCCTGCCACTCCTCGGCGAAGAGCGCGTGCAGGGCGGCGGCCGGGGAGGCATCGGCCGCCTTGGCCGCCCCGGCGGCCCCGGCGGCCAGCGTCGCGGGGCCGAGAGCCGCGCCGAGGACGCTGAGGATCAGGGCGGGCAGGAGGAGGCTCATGGCTGACCAGCGAGGATACCATCTCGCGGGTACCCACTACCTCACAGGCTCAGCCGCACCCCCAGCCGCAGCGACGTCGGCGGTGTTCGCAGCACCGGCTTGCCGAACGTCGGGTTGGTCGGCGTCGGCGAGGCGTTGTCGGCCTGCTTGGTGTCCCAGCGCTCGTCGAGCAGGATCGGCCGCTGGCTGTTGAAGACGTTGAAGACGTCGAGCAGGAAGTTCAGGGTCACCGGCCCCACCGGCAGCGGGTAGCCGAGATGGAGGTCGACGTCGTAGTTGGATGGGGTGCGCCCCAGGGCGCCGCGGTCGGTGAGGAAGAACTCGTAGCGGGCGTAGATGTCCGAGTAGCCGTAGGCGGTGAGGGGCGTGCCGCTGCGATAGAAGGAGGAGAGCCCCACCGACAGCTTGAAAGGCGTGAGGTAGATCCCCGAGAGCTTCAGCTGGTGGCGGCGGTCGTTCGACAGCGGGCCGTTGTCGGTGATGCGGTTGAGGTTGATGCCGTTGGTGAAGAAATCGTAGTAGTCGTAGGCGGCCGAGATGTTCGGATCGGCGCCGACATTGGTGAACGGCGCGTAGGTGCCGTCGTAGTTGCCGTCGAGCTTCGAGTAGACGTAGGAGGCGAGCGCCTGCCAGTTGTGCGAGAAGCGCTTGGTGACGTCGAGCTCGATCCCCTTGTAGACGCGCCGGGGCTTCGGCGCCGGGAAGGTCTGCGAGTAGTCGAGGGTGAAGATGCGCTGCATGATGCCCTGGCCCGGGTTGCCGATGCAGTAGGTGCCGTCGGTGCGGCAGAGGAAGTCCTCGATGATCTGGCCGTAATTGCGATAGATCCCCTGGATGTTCACCGCGACGTCGGGGAGGATCTCGCGCTCGTAGCCGAGCAGGTACTCGTTGATGTACTGGTTGTGCAGGTTGGGGTCGGCGGGCTCGACGTTGCCGCCGAAGATCGCCGAGGTCTGTCCCACCGCGAGCTCCGCCGCCGGATCGGGCATCGTGCTCCCGGCGCTGAAGTTGAAGACGCGCGCCTGCCGCTCGAAGGAGAAGGAGCGGATGACGAGGTCCATCGGGATCTCTTCGTAGTAGCGCCCGTAGGAAGCGAAGACCTTCGAGCGGCCGTCCTTGGTGGGGTCCCAGACGACGCCGACGCGGGGCGCGAAGTCCTTCTTGAGATCGATCGCGGTGTTGCCCTGGGGATCGATGATCTCCTGGCGGTCCCAGCGCACGCCGGCGTTGACGGTCAGGTTGGTGAACGCCGTCCAGTGGTCCTGCAGGTAGGCAGTGGTGTTGTGATGCTGGGGCGAGGCGTTGAGCGCCGAGACCGGCGCACTGAAGTTGGGATAGCCGGTGGCGTCCATGGTCGTCCAGTAGAAGTGGCTGTAGACCGGCTGCGAGGGGTCCTGCGGGTTGGGGAGGACGTCGATCTGCTGGCCGCCGCTGAAGCGCCGGGTGACCTGGGCCACCTCCTTCTCGTATTCGAAGCCGAGCTTCAGCTCGTGGCGCCCGAAGTAGCGGGTCGCGGCGCCGCCGCCGAAATCGCGCTTGAAGGTCTTGTCCTGGATGAGGCCGAAGCCGCCGGTCTGGAAGAATGCGTTGTTGTCGTCGCGGAACTGGATCACGTCGCCGGCGGCAGTCGCGGGTCCCACGGAGTTGGCCTCGTTGTGCCGCGACACCTGCCCGCTCAGCTCCCAGGCGTTGCCGAACAGGCCCTCGTAGCGCAGCGCGTAGTCCTTGCCGCCGAAGACGCGCTTGCCCTCGTAGGTCAGCGGATCGCCGTTGAGCGAGTGGTTGGCGTCGATGATCGCGCCGGTGTCGTCGCGCGGGTCCTGGAAGAAGGTGGCGATCACCGTCTGGTTCTGGGTGAGATTGAAGGTGAGCTTGCCGGCTCCCAGGTCGTGGGTGCTCGTGGAGCCGACGATCTGGCCGGACTGCGGGCCGCCCATGGGCAGCCCCGTGTTCTGGGTGTTGTCGACGCGGTCGTAGGCGCCGAAGAACCAGATGCGGTCCTTGATCAGGAAGCCGCCGACGTCGGCGCCGTAATCCTTCTTGGTGAAGCCGGCGACGGTGCCGTTGCTCGACTGCACCTGCTGCGCTTTGGCCTGCAGCGAATCGTTGTCGTAATAGCCGAAGGCGTCGCCGTGGAACGAGTTGCCGCCCGACTTGGTGATCACGTTGATGATGGCGCCGGTCGAGCGGCCGTACTCCGCCGCGTAGCCGCCGCTCTTGACGTCGACCGCCTGGATGAACTCGAAGTTGAGCTCCTTGCCCTGGAAGCCGTACTCGGAGCCGGTGGTGTTGACGCCGTCGATGAAGAAGACGTTCTCGTTGCCGCTCGAGCCGTAGACGGTGATCGTCGACTGGTCGGTGTTCTCGGGATTGGCGTCGGAGCTGACGCCGGGAGTGATCTGCACGACCGACGAGTAGTTGCGCCCGGTCGGCAGCGTCTCGACGGCGCGGGTGTCGAGGTTGGTGCCGATCGAAGGCGACGTGACGTCGATCACCGGCACCTCGCTGGTGACCGTGATCGATTCGGAGACCGCGGGATGCAGCGCGGCGTTGATCGTGGTCTCCTTGTCGAGGTCCACCGTCACCGTCGTGCGGTTCTCCGGCGCGAACCCTTCGAGGGTGATCGCGACGCTGTAGGCGCCGGGCGGCAGCAGGGTCAGCCGGTAGCGCCCGGCGCCGTCGCTGGTCGCGGTCCGCGTCCCTTGCAGGGCCGGGCTGCGCGCCTCGATGGTCACTCCCGGCAGCGCGCCTCCCTGCTCGTCGGTGACCCGCCCGACGATGCCACCCGTCGTCTGCGCCGCCGCCGGGGCCGCGCCGATGATCGCCACCGCCAGCCAGGCGCAGGCCGCCGCCAGCGCTGCCAGCGCAGCCGGCGCAGGCCGCCGTGATGGCGTGGCAAGACAACGGCCGCCGCCGCGCAACACTCGAAGTTGCCGCATGGATCTCCTCCCGGGCCGCGGCCAGGGGCCGCGCGCGCCGATTCCGATTCGCCTGTGTTACAGCCTTGTGGCGCCGAATCCTAGCACAGGGTGGCGGCGCCGGCGGCTCCCGGCTCGGAGCCGCCCGAGCGGCTGGTCGTGCTCTATCAGCGTGTTGCCGGCGCCGGGAAGGGTAGCACCTTGATGCTAAACTCCTGATAGGAAGGTACGCCAATTCGTGGCGCTGGCAGCGGAGAAAGGCACCCGCACATGAGATCCCGCGACCTGGACTTCCGACCGGTCTGGATCTTGGCATGCCTGCTCGCAGCCGGCGCGCCGACGGCCGGAAGGTGCTGGGCCGCCCCCGCGCCGGGGGAGGATCGAGAGGCGGTCCTCTTGATGGAGCCGGACTGCCCCGTGTACTCGTTCGTCCTCCTGTTCCGCGCGCGCCATGGCATCGACGTCGTCTACGAGGAGCCGGCGGCCGCCGCCGAGGACGGTGCCCGTGAGGACGGCGCGGACAAGGAAGGTTTGCCGCTGCAGCGCGCCGGCTGCTACGAGATCGGCGGCCGCGTGGTCGTCGAGGCAGGCGGAAGCAAGCCGGCGGCCGAGCCCGCCCTCAGCATCCTTCTCGGCATCCGCTATCGGGTCGCCGCGGCGACCGGCCAGCCACAGGACCCGGCTAGCACGATCCGGGCGGCGCTGGCGGCGTGGGAGGCCGCCGGCGGGACGGTGAGGTTCGAGCTGATCGAGAACGGAGCGGCCTATCACCTGGTGCCGAGGGCGGTGCGCAGCGCTGGCGGAGGCTGGATCAAGGTGTCGGCGCTGCTCGACACGCCCGTCGAGCTGGCTCGCAAGCCGCGGACCGTCTTCGACACCGTTTCGATGATCCTCGGCAAGCTCGAGCAAGCGACAGGCCAAAAGATCTGGTGGGGAAACGCGGCGATCAACTGGGTGGAGCGAACGAGCGTCGAGTGCGGCGGCCGCCCAGAGAACGCCCGAGAGCTGCTCGACTGCGCGGTGGCCGCCGGACGCTGGACCTGGGAGCTGCTGTACGACAAGCGAAGCAAGACTTACGACTTCCACATGGCCCCTCTCGGCGCGCCGAGGCCTGCCCCAGCCGCTGAGGAGCGCCCTCACCCGCCGCCCTAGGCTGGCTCTTCGCAGGTGCTTGCGGCCGGGGCACGAGCGGATCACCTGGGATGGTCGAGGAAGCGGCGCACCTCGGGCTGGTTGGGATCGAGCGCCAGCGAGCGGCGGAACGCGGCGAGTGCGGCCGCCTCGTCGCCGCGGCAGAGCAGCGCCAGGCCTGCCGAAGCGTGGGCCACCGCGGAGGCCGGGTCGAGCTCCAGGGCGCGGGTGAAATCCGCGAGCGCCGCATCGCAGCGCTGCTGCTCGAGCCGGTAGCGGCCATGCTGCAGCCAGAGGCGCGGGTCGCGGGGCCGGAGAGCTGCGGCCCGTTCGAGCAGGCTCAGGGCGCGGTCGCGGGCGCCGGCGTGGCCGTAGCGGGAGGCCCGCTCCAGCGCGTGCTCGACGCCGTCCGGCAGGCCGCCGGCCAGGGCACGGAGAAGCAGGCCGTCGCTGCGGTCGAGCAGGGCGTCGCGGCCGGCGGCGGGTAGCTCGGCGCCAGAGCCGTTCCCTGAGCCGCTATCGATTCTCGCTCCCGCCTCCGCCTCGGCGACGAGCAGGTCGCTCAAGTTCCAGAGCGCCGCGGGCAGCTCGGGTTGGCGGGCGAGCGCCTGCTCGAACGCGGCGCGCGCGGCGGGGAGCCGGCCCGCCTGGCGTAGCAGCAGGCCTTCGTTGTCGAAGGACGCGGCGGTGCGGGTGCCGTCTGCCGCGACGGCCGCCTGGGTTCGCGAGGGGGCGAGGCGCCGTCCAGGCTCGTGCGCGCCGATGTAGCCGAGGGCGCGCAGCGCCGCCAACTGCTCGTCCTCCGGCTGGCTCGGCGTCGATGCGCCGGCCCCCGGCGCTGGTGCCGTCGCCGCCGGCGAGCTTGTCACGCGAAAGAAGCGGCGATAGTCCACCGGCGCCACCGCCGCCGGCCCCGGCAGCGCTCTGTCGCCGCCCGCGGCACCGGCATCCTCCTTGCCGATGAAGCCCCTCGCCGCCGCCAGCTGTTCGGCGAGACCGGCTCCCGGCGGCAGGCCGAGGAGCGCAAGCAGCGTGGCGCAGACCTGGGCAACGCCGCCCCGGCCGCGCGCGCCCAGCGGCGCAGGCGTCACGGAGTCTGGCGGCCTGGACGTCGCGGATCCCGCCAGCAGCCCGGCCGATCCCGGTGCCGTCGCCGGCGACCAGAGAAGGTAGATGCCCTCCTCGCGGTGCCAGCGGGCGGCGGTGGCGGCGGCGGCGCTGCCGGCGGCGGCGGGGCGGCCCTCGCGCCAGCGGAAGCCGTGATCGGACGCCAGGAACAGCACCGCTCCCTGGCGCGACGCGAGGTCGCGGAAGTCGCCCAGCAGGCGATCGATCTCGGCGAAATAGCGGCGCGGCACCTCGCTGTAGCGCGCGAAGTCCTCCGGCGTGACGCCGGGCTGGCGAGGCGGCGCGTACGGCGCGAAGAGGTGCCCCAGGGTATCGGTGCCCTGGAAGTAGACCACCGCCAGGTCCGGCCGCGCGCGCTCGATCCAGGCGCGGGCCAGGGCGTCGTAAGCGCGCGTCTCGGCAAGGATGCGCCGCAGCGCGCTGACCGGGTGGGCGTAGGGGTCGGGCTGCGCGATCTGCCGCTCGTACTCGGCGGCGTCCAGCCACGGCAGGTAGGCATGGAGCTCCTGGTAGCCCGTCCGCCGCACCGTCGACGCCAGCACCTCCTGCGCCCAGGACTCCCGTCCGGGCGGGAACACCACTCCCGGCGGCGGCCGGCGGTCGCGGGCGGTGAACGAGGCGAAGCGGTCCGCCACCATCAGGCCGCGCACCGCTTCGGCGGGATAGGTGGCCCAGAGGCCGAAGACGGCGACGCTCTTGCCGGCGGCGCTGGCCATGTTCCAGACCGCCGGCACCCGCCGCTCGCCGCTGCCGATCGGCTCCCGCGCCCCGGTGTCAGGGTTCCAGCGGGTGAAGTCGAGGACCCGGTGCTCGAGCGGCGAGACCCCGGTCATCATCGTCGTCCAGACCAGCGGCGAGAGCGGCGGCTGGATCGTCTGCAGCACGCCGGACCTGCCTTGCCGCGCCAGCGCCGCCAGCGTGGGCATCGTGCCGTCCGCCATGTAGCCGTCGAGCAGCTGCCAGTCGCCGCCGTCCAGCCCCACGAACAGCACCCGCCTGCCGGGGCGCGCCGCCCGCGCCAGCTCGGCGGCCGGGGCAGGCACCGCGGATGGGGCGCTCGCCGCCGCCATGGCCGCCCCCGCCGGTGCCGCGGAAGCGCCCGGAGCGGGAGGCGGTGCGGCCGCCCGCCCGCACGCCGCCGCGGCGCCCAGAACGGCCGCGAGCGCCGCGGCCATGGTGCGGGTCCTGGAATCAGTGAAGGTCAGGCGCATCTATCACTGGCATACCGGGAACACAGCAGTATAGCTGGCAGGATGCGTGGTGCCCTGGAACGGACCGTTCGTCTCCCTTCCCTCCCTTTTGGGCGAGGGTCCAAGAGTGGAGGGTGGCGGCGGAGGACTGCGGACCCTCGCCCCAAAGGGAGGGAAGGGAGACGAACGGTCCGTTCCAGGGCGCCAGGGGAGTGACAGCCGCTTGACAACCCGGCGCCCGGGTCCGTACGATACCGAGAATGTAAACGGTTACATCGGCAATCCAGCGAGGACTGCCGTTAAGCGATACAGCGTGAGCGTGCGGACGTGCCGGTCTCTGCAGCAGGGAGGAGCTCGCGGATGAGCGCCACGATCAAGGAGGTCGCGCGGGAGGCCGAGGTCTCGGTCGCGACCGTCTCGCGGGTGTTCAACGACAAGGGGCCGGTCCGCACCGAGACGCGCCGCCGCATCCTCGAGGTCGCCGAGCGGCTGCGCTACACCCCCCACGGCGCCGCGCGCAGCCTGATCACCAACGAGACCCACACCGTCAGCGTGCTGCTCCCGGACCTCCACGGCGAGTTCTTCTCCGAGGTGATGCGCGGCATCGACTCGACCGCCCACGGCAGCGGCTATCACCTGCTGGTCGCCAGCTCCCACAACGACCGCGCCGAGATCAAGGCGCTGCTGCGTGCCATGCGCGGCCGGGTCGACGGCCTGATCGTCATGTCGCCCGATGTCGACGCGCACACCCTCGAGGCCAACCTGCCCGAGACGCTGCCGATCCTGCTGCTCAACTGCCTGGTGGACGGCACCTCCTTCGACTCGATCAACGTCGACAACCACGGCGGCGCCCTCGCCATGGTGCGCCACCTCGCCGGCCTCGGCCACCGCCGCATCGCCTTGATCAAGGGCGCGGCCGAGAACTACGACGCCCGCGAGCGCTTGCGCGGCTACCGCGACGCGGCGTCGGCGCTGGGCCTCGACGCCGCGGCGGAGCTCGAGATCGACGGCGACTTCAGCGAGGAGGCCGGCTACCGCGCCGGGCGGCACATCGTCGCGATGGGCGGCCGGCCGACGGCGGTCTTCGCCACCAACGACGCGATGGCCATCGGCTGCCTCTACGCGCTGCGCGAAGCCGGCGTCCGCGTCCCCGAGGACCTGGCGCTGGCTGGTTTCGACGACATCCCGATCGCGCGCTACATGACCCCGCCGCTGACCTCGGTCAGCGTGTCGATCGCCAAGCTCGGCGCCCGCGCCATGGAGCGCCTGCTGAGCTCGGTCAAGGCGCGCAACGCCCACCAGCGCCGTCACGAGACCCTGCCCACCGAGCTGGTGGTGCGCGGCTCCTGCGGCGGCGCCGGCAATCGCTCTGACGGATCCTGGAACCTGTAACAAGGAACGAAGACAAGGAGGGGACTCATGCAACGAACTTTGAAGACCTGTGTATGGGCGGTGCTCGCCGGCGCGCTGGCGGTCTCCGCGGCGGCCCAGACGTCGACGGCGACCATCCGTGGCAAGGTGACGAACGAGCAGGGGGCGGTGCTCGGCGGCTCGACGATCCAGGCCACCGGCACGGAATCGGGATTCCACCAGTCGGTCACCGCCGGCGCGGACGGGTCCTTCCAGCTCGGCGGCCTGACGCCGGGTGAGTACAGCATCACGGTGACGGCGCCTGGCTTCGAGGCCCGCTCGGAGACGGTGAAGGTCCTGGTCGGCCAGAACCTGAGCGTCGTCTTCGTGATGACGCCGACCCAGGTCCTCAGCGAGTCGATCACCGTCTCCGGCGAGACGCTGATCGAGATGAAGAGCCCGGAGTCGGCGACCAACGTCACCACGCAGCAGATCGAGAACCTGCCGCAGGACGACCGCAACTTCCTCAACTTCGCGGCCCTCGCTCCCGGCGTCCGGATCTCGAAGGACCCGCAGCGCAAGGTGATCTCCTCCGACGCGCAGCCGTCCGAGCAGACCAACGTCTTCATCGACGGCATCAGCCAGAAGAACGACGTGCTGATGGGCGGCCTGGTCGGACAGGACTCGAGCCGCGGCAACCCGTTCCCGCAGAACGCGGTGCAGGAGTTCCGGGTCATCACCCAGAACTACAGCGCGCAGTACGAGAAGGCCTCGAGCGTGATCATCTCCGCCGTCACCAAGTCGGGCGGCAACGACTTCCACGGCCAAGCCTTCGACTACTACCAGCCGAAGGCGTGGGTCGATGCGCTGCCCCAGGGCTTCCAATTCTCGACCCTGGCCACCAACCAGGAGTACAAGCGCAACCAGCCCGGCGCCTCGATCGGCGGGCCGATCGTCAAGGACAAGGTCCACTTCTTCCTGTCGTACGAGGGGGTGGACGAGACCGCGACGACGCCGGTCACGCTCGGCAACTCGAGCTTCGGGCCCGAGTTCGGCCAGTTCACCGGCGTCTTCCCGTCCCCCTTCAAGTCGAACCTGGGATTCGCCAAGCTGAGCATGCAGCCGGCCGACAACCAGCTCGTCGACCTGACCGGCACCTATCGCCGCGAGCACGAGACGCGCGACTTCGGCAACCAGACGTCCTTCCAGTCGGCCACCGACCTCAAGAACTGGGTGTACGGCTCGGCGCTGCACCACACCTGGAACAACAGCACCGCGCTCAACCAGGCGGCGCTCAGCTGGCAGGACTACGCCTGGAACCCGACGCCGACCAATCCCAATCTCGTCGGGCTCAACTACTTCGGCGTCATCCGCCTGGGCGGCAACAGCACCACCCAGAAGTTCGACCAGCGGCGGATCGAGCTGCGCGACGACTTCAGCTTCATCGGCCCGAAATGGCACGGCGACCAGAGCGTCCAGCTCGGCTTCAACCTCGACTTCCTCCACTACAACGTCGACAAGAGCCTCAACGGCAACCCCGAGTTCGATTTCAACATCGATCCGGCGAACAACGAGTCGTTCGCGCAGCCGTTCCAGGCGGTGTTCGGCTTCGGCAACCCGTTCCTCACCACCAACAACCAGGAGTACGGCATCTACGGCCAGGACAACTGGGCGGTCAACTCGCACCTGACGGTGAACATCGGCCTGCGCTGGGATTACGAGGCGCACGGGTTCGACACCAACTACGTGACGCCGGCGAACATCGTGCAGGGGCTGACCGGCGTGGTGTCCTCGGACTACTTCTCGAACGGTCACAACCGCAGCCAGTACCTCGACGCGTTCCAGCCGCGCGTGGGCTTCTCGTACGACGTGGCGGGCGACAGCAAGACGGTGTTCTTCGGCGGCTTCGGCCGCTACTTCGACCGCGACTTCCTCAACAGCACGCTCGACGAGCGCTACCGGCTGCAGTTCCCGGTCTACAACATCCAGTTCTCGCCCGACGGCGGCATCCGCAACGGCGCGCCGACGGTCATGTGGAACCCGAGCTTCCTGTCGGTCGCGGGCCTCGACGCGCTCATCGCGTCGGGTAAGGCCAATCCGCAGATCTTCCTGCTCAACAACAACCTCAAGCCGCCTTACTCGAACCAGTTCAACATCGGCGTCCGGCAGGCGCTCGGCGATTGGATCGCCTCGCTCAGTTACAACGGCGTGCGCGGCTATCGCGGCCTCACCTTCATCTCGGCGAGCCCGCCCCCGTGCTGCCCTTCGATCCTGCCGGGCTTCGGCAGCGTGATCCTCTCCGACCCGGAGGGCAAGCGTTACTGGTACGACGGGGCATACCTCTCGCTGGACCGGACCTACCGGGGCAACTGGGGCGCGCACATCGCGGCGACCCTGGGCAAGGCGACGCAGACCGGCAACGACATGTTCAGCCTCGACTATCCGACCGCGAACTCCTACCCGCGCCACATCGTGCCCGGCACCGAGACCGCGCGCATCGTCGCCAGCGGCATCTTCGGGGTCCCATGGGACATGACCTTCGCGACGAACGTCGCGCTGGGGACCGGCGCCGCCTTCGACGTGCTCGACTTCACGCAGGGCTTCTCCTTGCAAGATCGGTTGATCACTCACCCGTTCTCGCAATCGATCTATCCGCCGAAGTCCGGCGGCTTCGCCGACCGCTCGGTCGATTTCCGGCTGGAGAAGGACATCCACGTGGCCGGCAGCGCTTCGGTCGGCCTCATCGCCGAGATGTTCAACGCCTTCAACTGGGCGAGCTACGGGTGCCTGAACAACTTCATCGGCCCGGGCGGCAACCCGAGCTTCGGCCAGCCGGGGTGCGTGGTCAACCTCGGCCGCCGCGAGCAGGTCGGGCTGAAGGTGAACTTCTGATCTGAGCCGTAACCTCGAGCGGCGCCGCCGTGCAAGTTCTCACCGTACGGCGGCGCCGCCCTCCACGTCCCGTCTCAGGCTAGGATGGGCGCGATGTCACGAGACTTCCGCAGGATTTTTGCGTTCTCCGCTGCTCTCCTCGCTCCGCTCCTTGCGGTCCCCGGCCGCATTGCGCCGGCAACGAGCGCCCCGCCGCCGGTTGCCGCGACGCTAGTCCCAGCGCCGCTGCTGCCGCAGGACGAGCGCTTCCTCGACCAGCTCGAGGAACGCACCTTCCGCTGGTTCTGGGACCTCGCCAATCCGGCGAACGGCCTGGTGCCCGACCGCGCGCCCAGCCCGTCCTTCTCGAGCGTCGCCGCGGTCGGCTTCGGTCTCACCGCCTACCCGATCGGCGTCGAGCGCGGCTGGGTGAGCCGCGCCCAGGCGCGCGCCCGCGTCCTCGCGACGCTGCGCTTCCTGCTCGCCGCGCCGCAGGGCGCGGCGCCGGCCGGGATGACCGGCTACCATGGTTTCTTCTACCACTTCCTCGACATGGGCACCGGCAGGCGCTTCAAGGACGTCGAGCTCTCGCCCATCGACACCGCCCTGCTGATGGCCGGGGTGCTGGTCGACGGCTCGTACTTCGACGCCGCCGCCGGTGCGCCCGGCGATCCGCGCGGCGAGGAGGCGGCGATCCGTGCCGCGGCCGAGGAGCTCTACACCCGCGTCGACTGGCGGTGGATGCAGCCCCATCCACCCGACGTGGCCCTCGGCTGGTCCCCCGAGAGCGGCTACATCCCCTACGAGTGGCGCGGCTACAACGAGGCGGTGATCCTCTACGTCCTGGCGCTGGGCTCGCCGACTCATCCGGTGGACGAGGAGGCGTGGCGGCGCTACACCAGCACCTACGTCTGGGGGGAGTACTTCGGGCAGCAGTACCTGGCCTTCACGCCGCTCTTCGGCTACCAGTACCCGCACCTCTGGATCGACTTCCGCGGCATCCGCGACGCCTTCATGCGCGCCCATGCCAGCGACTACTTCGAGAGCGCCCGCCGCGCCACCCTGGCGCAGCGCGCCTACGCCGTCGCCAACCCCGATGGCTTTCGCGATTACGGCCCGGAGATCTGGGGGCTGACCGCCTGCGACGGCCCCGGCGACTTCACGGTCGAGATCGACGGCCGCAGCCGTGTCTTCCACGGCTACTGGGCGCGCGGCGCCGCGCCGACCGGCGTCCGCGACGACGGCACCATCGCCCCGACCGCGGCGGCCAGCGCCATCGCCGTGGCCCCGGAGATCGCGCTGCCGGCGATGGAGGAGATGTCTCGCCGCTACGGCGGCCGCCTGCTCACCAGGTACGGCTTCCTCGACGCCTGGAACCCGACCGTCAGGGTGCCGCCGCCAAGGCCTCCTCGCCGCGTCGAGCGGGGGAGCGTCGATCCCGGCGCCGGCTGGTTCGACTCCGACGCGCTCGGCATCGACCAGGGGCCGATCGTGGCGATGATCGAGAACTACAGGAGCGGCCTCATCTGGCGCCTCATGCGCCGCAACCCGCACCTGGTCCTGGGGCTGCGCCGCGCCGGCTTCGAGGGCGGCTGGCTGGCCGGCGCGGAGAGCCTGCCGCATTGACCAGGTGGCTGCCGCCGGCCTCGGCCATCCTCTGGCTGCTGCTCCTGCTGCTGACAGGCTGCGGCGGCGCCGGCGGCGGCCGGCGCGGGTCCGAGCGGCTGGAGCTGTGGGCGCTGGGGCGCGAGGGGGAGGTGGTGCAGCAGCTGCTGCCCGAGTTCGAGCGGCGCCATCCCGGGCTGCGCGTCGAGGTGCAGCAGATCCCGTTCATCGCAGCGCACGAGAAGCTGCTGACCGCCTTCGTCGGCCGCAGCACGCCGGACCTGGCGCAGCTCGGCAGCACCTGGATCCCGGAGTTCGCGGCCATCGGCGCCCTGGCCGGGCTCGACGCGCGCCTGGCGGCCAGCCGCACGCTGGCGGCCGCCGACTACTTCCCGGGCGGCTGGGACAGCGGCGTCATCGACGGACGGGTCTACGCCATTCCCTGGTACGTCGACACGCGGCTGCTCTTCTACCGCAGCGATCTGCTCCGGGCGGCCGGCTGCGAGCTGCCGCCGCGCACCTGGAGCTCCTGGCGCCGCTGCATGGAACGGGTGAAGGCCCGCGCCGGCGCCGGCAACTTCGCCATCCTGCTGCCGATCAACGAGTACCCGCCGCCGGAGGCGCTGCTGCTCGAGGCCGGATCGCCGCTGCTGCGCGACGGCGGGCGCCATGGCGCCTTCCGCGATCCGCGCAGCCGGCGCGCGATGGCCTTCTACGTCGATCTGTTCCGCGCCGGGCTGGCGCCGGCGTTGCCCGACTGGAGGGTGGCCAATCCCTACCAGCTGTTCGCCCAGGGCTACTTCGCCATGTACGTCTCCGGTCCCTGGGACGTCGGCGAGCTCCGGCGGCGGCTGCCGCCGGCGATGGCCGGCCGCTGGACGACCGCGCCGCTGCCGGCTCCGGACGAGGACGGCCCGGGCACGGGCAACTCGCTGGTCGGAGGCGCGAGCCTGGTGATCTTCCGCGGCTCGCGCCACGCGCGGGCGGCGTGGCAGCTGATCGAGTACCTGTCGGAGCCGGCGCAGCAGGCGCGCTTCTTCTCCCTGGTCGGCGACCTGCCGGCGCGGCGCGCCGCCTGGCAGGACCCGGCCCTCGCCGCCGATCCGCAGGTGGGGGCATTCCGCGAGCAGCTGCAGCACGCGGTGCCGTCCCCGAAGGTGCCCGAGTGGGAACAGATCGCCACCCGCATCTGGGAGCGCAGCGAGGGGGTCGTCGAGGGCCGGCAGGACCTCGACCAGGCGCTCGCCGGCCTCGACCGCGACGCCGACCTCATCCTCGAGAAGCGGCGCTGGCTGCTCGAGCGCCGGGCACAGGGAGTGGCTCGGCGGCGGGCGCGATGATCGCCGGGAGCGCCGGGAGCGCCGGGAGCGCCACGATCGCATGATCGCCATGAACGGGTCGACCGGCACGATCGGCGGCGGGGCGAGGGTGCCGCGGCGCGGGCCGAGCGCCGAGGCGCGCGCGGCGGCGTGGCTGCTCGCTCCGGCCCTGCTGGTGATCGGCGTCTGCTTCCTGCTGCCGGTCGGCGCGGCGCTGCTGCTGTCGCTCACCGACTTCGACATCTACGCGGTCGCCGACCTCGGCAACCTCCGCTTCATCGGTCTCGGCAACTACCGGCGGCTGCTGGCGGACCCGGTGTTCTGGACGGCGCTGCGCAACACCTTCTACTTCGCCGTCGCCGGCGGCCCGCTGTCGGTCCTGGTGTCGCTCACCGCGGCGCTGCTGCTCGACTCGCGGCTGGCGCGCTGCAAGTCACTCTTCCGCACGGTCTTCTTCGCGCCGGTGGTGACCACGCTGGTGGCGGTGGCGGTGGTGTGGCGGTATCTCTATCATCCGCATTTCGGCCTGCTCAACCGCGCCCTCGGCTGGATCGGCCTGCCGGCGATCGATTGGCTGGGCGACCCGCGCTGGGCGATGCCGGCGATCATCCTGCTCGCGGTGTGGAAGAACTTCGGCTACAACATGATCGTCTTCCTCGCCGGCCTGCAGAACATCCCGGTCACCCTGTACGAGGCGGCGCGCATCGACGGCGCCGGCTGGTGGCGCCAGCTGCGTCACATCACGCTGCCGATGCTGGCGCCGACCTTCCTGTTCGTGGGCGTGATCACCATGATCGGCTACTTCCAGCTGTTCACCGAGCCCTACGTGCTGACGCGCGGCGAGGGCGGACCGCTCAACAGCACGCTGTCGGTGGTGCTGCTGATGTACAAGCAGGGCTTCCGCTTCTGGAACATGGGCTACGCGGCGGCGCTGGCTTTCGTCCTGTTCCTGGTGATCCTCGCGGTGACGGCGCTGCAGCTGCTGTGGCGGCGGCGTGGAGAAGGACGGTGAGGGCGGTGAAGGCGACGAGGGCCCTCATGAGGATGTCCCGCCGCCATGATCGCCGCCTGAGGGCGGGCCGCGCGCTGGGAGCGGCACTGCTGCTGAACGCGGCGCTGGTCCTGGCGGCCGCGGTGACGCTGGTGCCGCTGTTGTGGATGGTCTCCGTGTCGTTGATGCCCACCGGCGAGGCGAACGTCTTTCCACCCGCGTTCCTGCCGAGCCGCGTCACCTTCGCGCACTACCGCGAGCTGTTCACCCGTCTCGACCTCAGCCGCTATCTCCTCAACAGCACCCTGATCGCCGCCGTGGTGACCGCGCTGTCGCTGCTGTTCAACGCGATGGCGGGCTACGCCTTCGCCAAGCTGCGCTTCGCCGGCCGCGAGCGTCTCTTCGGCCTGCTCCTCGCCGCGCTGGTGATCCCGACCCAGGTGGCGATGCTGCCGCTCTTCCTCCTCATGCGCTGGCTCGGCCTGGTCAACACCTACGGCGGGGTGGTGGTGCCGGCGATGGCAAGCGTCTTCGGCATCTTCCTGATGCGCCAGTTCGCCCTCTCGCTGCCCGACGAGCTGCTCGACGCCGCCCGCATCGACGGCGCCTCGGAGCTCCGCATCTTCCGCTCGGTGGTGCTGCCCCTCTGCCGCCCGGTCCTGCTCACCCTCGCGATCTTCACCTTCCTCGCCACCTGGAACGACTTCACCTGGCCGCTGGTCGTGCTCACCGACGGCCGCATGTACACCCTCCCGATCGGCCTCGCCAACCTCAGCGGCGAGCACTACCTGGACACCGAGCTGATGATGGCCGGAGCCGTGCTGACCATCGCCCCCGTCCTGCTGCTCTTCATCGCCCTGCAGCGCTACTACATCGAGGGCATCCTGCTCGGGAGCATCAAGGAATAGGCAGGTCGAGCGCCTGCAGCTGCGCGCGCCCGTTCCAGGGCTGGGGTGCCCCGGAGCGCCGGCCGGCGAGCCCATGGCCCCATTTCCCGGCCTGGTGCGCTTCGTTAGTGGGGGTCGGGTCGCGGATCTAGGAGGCACGTTGATATGGACAAGCGTTGCTTACCGTTCGTCTCCATCGTTGTCGCGGCATGGTTCGCGGCACCGGCGGGTCTCATGGCTGCCAAGCCGCCGCGCGGGCCGAGCACCGACGCGTTGATCGCCCGTGCAACAGCTGCGATCGCGGACGGCACGGTCGTAGCGTCACGCGATCTGGCGCCGCTGCTCGAACGCCTCGCCGCCAGCCGCAACGAATTCGAGCAAGGGGACCTGATCGACGCCATCGAGACCTGGGGCCGCTCTGACGGCGCCTATCCGGCGGCGGTGAAGGCCTACCTGCGCGATGCCGCACCGCCGGTCCTGCTCGCTGTCGCACGCGGCAAGGCGGACTCCCTGGTGCGTGGTAACGCACTGATGGCGGTGGGCGCCTTGCACGTCTCCGACAGCCTCCTCGACGAAGCGATCGCGATCGCGAAAGCCGACCCGGACAAGATGGTTCAGTTCAAAGGCTCACTCATGGAACAGGGGAGGGAGAGGCGGCGGCACCCCATGGTCGTGGGAGGTGCTCCGGCCGCCGCCGCGCCAACCGCCGCCACCAATCCAACCTCGCCGGCCAGGGAACAGGCCGCCCTCGAATTCCTTCGCCGGCGCCACGAACGGGTGTCCGCCGATGATCTGGGCCAAGCGGCCCTGCACGCCGATACCGACGTGGTCGTCGCGCTGCTCGATGCCGGCGTCGACGTGAACGCAACCACGTTGATGGGGACGCCGCTCGACTATGCACTCGGCCCAGGCTGCGTCGCCGACCGGGCGAGCCCCGAGGCCCGGCTCGCAACCATCGACGCCCTCATCCAGCATGGCGCCGACGTCAAGCGCCAGGACGCCGGCGGCAACACGATCCTGATGAGCGCCGTCGAGTGTCCGGTGGCGGTGGTGGCGCACCTGGTCGCCGCCGGAGCCAGTGTCGACACGAAGAACGCGCGGGGCTTCTCGCCGCTCCAGGACGCCTTCATGCGGGGCAAGTGGGAGGTAGCCGAGTTCCTGGTGGACCACGGCGCGCGCGTGAGCAAGAAGCAGATCAACGAGCTCTTCTCCGAATTGCCGTCCGACCCGAAGAAGCTCGCGCTAATCAAGCGCGCGACGGTCAAGTGAGGTGCCCATGCGCGCGATCGTCTCGACCCTCATCGCAACCGTCGCCTGCGTCGTCTCTCTCAGCGCGCTGGCCGCGCAACCGCCCGGCGCCGCCGCGCCGCAGATTCCGCACCTGAGCCGCGAACAGGCGCTCGCCTATCTCGAGCAACGGCGTCTCGCGCCGGCGCCCGGCAACCTGGTGAGCCCGATCCTGCACGGCGACGCCGAAGCGGTCGAAGCGCTGCTTGCCGCCGGCGTCGACGTGAACGACACGAGCGAGCTGCCCAAGCCCGCCCTGCGCCTGGCCGCGAACGCCTGCGCCAACAAGGAGATCGAGCCTCGGAAGACCCTGGCCACGGTCGAGGTGCTGCTCGCGCATGGCGCCAAGCCAAACGAATCCGAGCCGAGTGAGCTGTCCGCGCTGCTGGTCGCGGCGCAGTGGTGTCCTGCGCCCGTCATACGCCTGCTGGTGCGCGCCGGCGCCGACCTGCAATTCCACTCCTCGCTCGGGCACACGCCGCTCGAGACCGCCCTGAGTCTCGGCAACTACGACGGCGCCGAGGCGCTGATCGACGCCGGCGCCCGCCTGAGCCCCGAAACGGCAAACAGGCTGCTGGCCAACCACAAGGACAACGCCCGCCTCGCCTCACTGGTCAAGCGCGCCCGCGCCAAATAAGCCCTAGAGCAGGCCGCGATCCGCACGGCCAGAAGCAAGCGGCCCGAGTCCCGCGGTACGGCCTCCGGGCCACTACTGAGTGGCACGGCCGGTCGGTCATGGGCTGGACAGTACCGCGCTCGGCGGGCCGTCTGTCCAGGCCCGGAGTTCATACGGCCACCCCTTCGTCGGCGGCGTCACCCCGGGGGCTTGTACAAGTGAGTGTGGGTGCCGCCTTGCTTACCGCTGGTGAGCCTGTTTGTACGCCCGCAGCACAGCGTTGATGCGGCTCTGATATCCTGCTCCTCGCTCGCGAAACCATTCCAGGACATCCGCGTCGATGCGCAGTGTAATCTGCGACTTGCGCACTACGGGCTGCAATCCCTTACGAACAAGGGCCTGTGCGAATTTCTCCGGGGGAATCTCGGGAAGGTCGGAAAGGTCGATCTCACCATTCCGCATTCGATCGACCCGCTGCCAGTCACTCTGAGATCGTTGAGTAGTAGCTTTGCTCCTCACGCTTCGTTGCCTTTCTTATCGAGATGATCCGGTTCGTGTCGCTCTGCTCGGTGTGGACGACCGCAACAACCCTTCCTTCCATGACGCCAAACGTGACGAAGCGCTGCTCGCCATAGTCCAAGCGGTCGTCCTCGATCGTCGCCGTAAGTCCTTCGAACAGCGCCTCAACGCCAACGAAATCGATCCCGTGCTTGCGAAGGTTCTCCTCGCGTTTGGCCTCATCCCACTCCACCTGCACAAAGGAGAGTGTAGTTATCCCCTGTAACTACGTCAAGCTCTTTGTGCACCCTGCTGGAGCCCGGACGAAATACCGGGCGGCGCAGCCCAACAGCGGACTCTGTCACCTAAAGGCGACGCGGCGAGTTGGCAGCGCATCGCTGGAGATGCGTGGCTCTTTGTGATCCGCTTGCGGGGCCGCATTCCTCACCCCCGCTGGCTACCCCGAGACGCCGAGGACCTTGGCCGACCACCTCAAGAAGGCTCGCCTCGACCCGTGGCATCCCGCAGAGAGATGCGGCAAGGGCGATCGGCTGCGGCCCCTCTGACCTTCCTCCATTGGGAGAATGGCCGTGTGGCCCGACATTCGCTTCTGGCTGGCGATCCTCGCCTTCCTGGGCTACGACCCCCGGCCGGAGCCCGCGGCCTTTTGTGGGCAGAGTAGGGCCGCACATGAAGCCGAAGGGCTATCCGAGCGGGAGCTTGCCCGCCGGCTCGGGCTCGACCCCGGCACGGTGCCCGCCTGGGAGCGAGGAGAGATGAGCCCGGCATCCTCGCGGATCTGGTGGCTCATCGAGCGCTACCTGGCAACAGCAGAGGCTCCCGGCTCAGGCTTGTGTGGCGCGCGTGATCCTGTCGAGGAACCGACGCCAATGGGGGCGGGAGTGGCTTGCGCGGGCGCGGCGTGCGTTCTCGGCGCCAATGTGCCTCCCCGTAACCGTTACATCTGCACTGTCGCCCAGGTTGGCGAAGACGTTGGAATAAAGGCAGTCGGCGTTGCATCCTTCTCGCTTCGGTGGGTCTAGGATGCCAGGTACGAAGCGATACCACTGCGGACCTGGATCGGGAATGCAGGATGGTGCGATCACCATCATGAGCATTTGCAGAACCTCGAAGCTTGCGAGGCTGAGGCTGAAGGCAAACACATTCTCATTCCGGCGGAGTTCGTGATCGACAGGAAGTCCCTCGATGTAGCGAGGATCGTCTAGGTGGCCGTCTCGTTCGACCTGAACAAGACCCGGATCAAATTGCTTCAGGCATTCGAGACAGGGGCGTCCGGGGCAGGCTACATGGGCACGCCAGTCTGCATGTCGCAGCATCTTTGTCTCTGGCTTGACGGTAACTCGAATGCCTCCATCGACGACCGGAATGAGATGAGTGTAGGCGATGAAGTTCAAGACCTGGCGCGGCCATGGTCGGTCGACGCAAGAGAAGAGCACGTCGCAATCGAGGGCGGCGCGGTAGCCATCGTTTTCTGTCACGCTGTACTCGATCTCCTCCACCGAAAAGTTTGCCGCGGTGGCGCTTAGCTGCAGTGCGCGCCCGAGAACCGCAACCTTTGCGCGGGCGATATCCTTCACCGTCGCGTGCAAGAGGCGATCGAGGTTTATCTCCTCAACGCTGTCGAAGTCGATGAGCTTGAGGCGGCTGATGCCGGTCCGGGCGAGCGCCTCCGCGACGATCGCCCCTACGCTGCCCGAGCCGACGACCCCAATGGTGAGCCGGGAGAGGTCCGCTTGAGCTTTCTTGCCCCATGCCGAGACAGTCCGGCGGAGCACCTCGCGGAATCCCGGCGGCGGTAGTAGCGTGTCATGGTACGTCACGGCGAGCTGCTCACCGACTACCCGGACATGGCTGCACCATTTGCGCTGGTAGGTCCGAGGCGCCGCGCGTTCCCAGAAGCGGGCGCTCCACGCGCCGTCCGTCCCGAGAGTAAGTCCCACGAGCGGGAGGCCGGTAGCGCCATAGACCGGTGGCGCGTGAGACTGCTCAGCCACGATGTCGTCATGGCTCATGTTCTGCCAGCCTGGCCCGGGGTGGCTATGGAAGAAAGCCACGCCACCCTTTGCCCGCCTCGCCTCTGCGATCGCACGCTCAAAGAATCGCGGCAGAAAGGTCACGTTCCCGTGCACACGCCGTTCCCCATCGGTCGGCAAGAGGACCGTCGAGACAATCGCGGTCGTGCGGGAGCGTCCTCGGCCCGGGTGCCATACCGCGAAGCAGAGATCTTCCTGTCGATCCTCCCGTAGAAGGTGGGCGGCGAGTTCGCGGTGAGTCAGAGTACTGAGCGCAACGCTGTAGGTGGTCATAGCGTATCCATCAAGCGGTTCAGGTGGGCTATCACATCTCGGACCGTCCGCTTGGTCTGCGCCCAATGGTGCATGGGGCGACTCCCCCTCTCAAGGTTGGTCGGCGATATGGAGCGTCCGCCTACGCCGCAATTCGGCAATACGTTATCAAGCACCATCGGCCCTGCGCAGTCGTGGTGCTCAACCCGCCTGAAACAGGCGGTCAGCTTGGCTTCCACATGACTCTTAGACGCGTCTTCCGATCGCAGCCGTTCTTAGCAGACGTGGGACGAGTTGAGTGGGCGGAAGTCTACACGTCAGGTCATCCCTTTTGGGGTCTCGTGCCTTTCGGGAAGAGGAGGATGTCTTCTCCTCAACAGATAGTCCTCAGCAACAGCCTCGGCGTTAACCACTCGTGTATCGCGGAAGGATTCGCAACGCCCTATAACACGTTCATTTTGATACTGCTGGACAAGACGCCAAGGTCGACTATCATCCTTCCTCCCGTCCTGCGAATGAAGTCCTCGACCCCCGCCCCCTTGAGCTGAAGGAGTGAGAGCGTCGTCGGCCGCAGCGCGCAGTTAAGGCGGCGTGATTAGGAAGCTACTTGCCAGCGCCGCTTGCCGCGCGCGGCAGGCGCATCACGATCGGGGGGGAGGAAATCGAGCCGGCGCTCGCCGCCCTCCCACCCATTCCCAAGATGACGGCATTTGGGCAACGAACCCCTGGGGATGTGAACGACTCACGGGCGCGGCACGGCCGCAATTCGGGCTGCATGGCGGCGGGCGGCGGGGAGGGCGCCGAGGAGCAGGAGGGCGATCAGCGTGGCGCCGCAGAGACGCAGGCCCCAGGTCCAGCCGGCTGGCTGGTAGGCGAGGGCGGCGAGGTGGTGGCCGGGCGGCGCCAGGAAGCCGAGGAAGGCGCCGTTGACACGCAGCAGCGGGGCGGCGCGGGCATCGAGCGTCAGCCGCCAGCCGCGGGTGAAGGCAACGCTCGAGACCACGAGGCCGCCGGTCGGCGTGGCGACGTCGATGTCGAAGCCGTTGGCCGGCGCCCGCCGCAGCTTGGCGGCGCCGAGCTGACGCTGCGGCGCGTCGCGCGGGGCCGGTGGGGACAGCTCGGCGACGGCGCTGGCGGCGAAGTCGCGGTTCGCCAGGGTGGCCGCGACGGCGTCCCGGTCGCCGGCCGGCCGCCAGGCGGCGGGCATGAAGAAGATCGGCAGCGCGGCAGGGTTGCGCCAGAGCGCGCCTCCCAGGCCGTCCCAGGCCCGCACCCACGGCAGCGGCAGTTGCTCATGGTGCGCGGTCAGCATGTAGCGGACGCCCAGGTAGCGCAGGAACTCGACGCGGAAGGCGCCGCCGCGCGGCACCGCCTCGCGGCCAGGCCGGTGGCCGGGAAGGACGGCCATGCCGGCCACGAGCGCGGCGCGTCCCGGCTGCATGGCGTCGTCGCCGCGCGGGTCCCAGAGGCCGTAGAAGGCGGCCATGTTCGGCAGCAGGTCGGCGCCGCCGGCGATCACCCGGAAGGGCGCCTCGGGGTGGGCCCGCATCTCGCTCTCGAGCACCTGGACGGCCGGCGGCGGCGCCAGGTCGAAGCGGGCGGGGATCACCGGCAGGAAGCGCGCCTCGAGCAGTCCGAGGTCGAGCGCCAGGCAGGCCACCGCCAGCCATGGCAGCGCGCCCCGAAGCGGGCGAAGCGGGCGCCCGCGCGGCGCCGCCGGCCGGTCGCCTACCGCGCTCCACAGGAAGGCCAGGGCCGTCGCCGCGCAGGCGGCGACGGTCGCGACCCACCACGCCTGCTGCCACGCGGCGCGCGGCGGGGGATCGAGGGCCAGAGCGACGGCGGCCGCCGCCGCGGCGAGGGCCGCGCCCCAGCGGCCGGAGCGGCGGGCGGCGAGCGGCTCGAGGCCCAGGCCGGCGGCGACCGCCACGGCGAGCACCCAGAAGAGCCGCAGCCTGCCGTTCGAGGCACTGCCGAGCAGCGGCAGGGCGCGTACCATGCCCAGGAACGGCGGCACTGCGAAGGCGGCGGCGAGGGCGGCCGCGCCGCCGGCGAGGATGGCCAGCGGCCGCCCGCGCAGCAGCGCCGCGGCCGCCACGGCGAGCCCCAGGGCGAGCAGGCCGGCGTAGCCGCTGCACAGCTCGTTGAAGTTCCACGGCCCCTGCCAGTTGCCGTCGCGCGGGCTGCCGTAGGCCAGCGGGTCGACCAGCACCTGCAGGGTCGCCGGCGCGAAGGACGGTGGCTGGGTGGCATCCGGGTGGTGGGCGAGCATGACGTAGCGGATCGCCTCGGGCAGCGCCTCGACCACCGGCAGCAGCACCGGCGCCGCGAGGCCGGCGGTGATCGCCGCGGCCAGCGCCACGTGGGCGAGGAAGCGCCGGCGCGAGACCGCCGCGGGAACGGCCAGCAAGCCGGCGATGATCCCGGCCGCCGCCAGCGCGGTGTGCGCCAGGCTCTCGGGATGGCCGGACAGCGCCATCGCCGTGGCGCAGGCGACCAGGCCGGCAACTCCGCCGCGCTCGCCGCGGCGCAGCAGCAGCAGGCCGAGGATCACTCCCGGCAGCCAGCCCATCGCCATGCCGTGCGGATGGTAGGCCCAGCAGATCGAGTACACCGAGAAGCTGAAGGCCAGGGCGCCAAACAGGGCGCCGGCGCGCCCCGCCCCGAGCGCCGTCAGCAGGGCATCGGTGAGCACCAGCGACAGGAAAAGGCGCAGGGCCGCCATGACCGGCAGTGCGCGCACCGCCGGCAGCGGCAGCGCCATGAGGCCGAGCGGCGAGAAGGGCGCCGACTGGGCGTTGCCGAGCAGCGGCTGGCCGGTGCCCGCCTCGCTGGCCCAGAGCGGCGCCTCGAGGCGCAGCAGCCGATCTCGCACCAGTGCGCGGAACGGGATCGTCTGCACCAGCACGTCGCTGAGCAGCTCGTTGCCCGGAGTGACCGGCTGCGGCGCCATCTCCCGCCAGGGCAGCAGGCGATAGGCGAAGTCCGTCGGCACCTGCACCAACGAGGTGGTCAGCGGCGCTGCGAAGAAAAGGCCGGCCAGCAGCCAGTGGCCGGCCAGCCGCACCCAGCCGAGTCCCGGGCGCCACCACCGCGCCAGCCAGCCGACCACCGCGCCGCCGGCGAGGTAGACGAGGAAGCTCATGGAGCGGCGATTATGGCATCCGGCCACCCGGCCCGGGCTCGGACGATGCCGAGAGTGTCGCTCGATTGGCGATCGGAGACGTCACCCTCCGTCGCGACCCCGGACCTACGGCGGCGAGGTGGTGCCCGCGAGGGGGGAATCGGAGCCGTCGGGGCGGAGCAGGCGGAAGCCGGTGCCGTCGTCGAGCGGGGAGAGCGGGATGGCTTCGCGCCGCATCTCGACGCCGGGCTGGCGGTAGAGGTCGGGCGGCGCGGCGGCGGCGTCGAGGACCACGACGCGGTAGCCGGCGGCGAGCAGGTGCCGCGCCTGCGCCGGCGTCGGCACCCCCTCGTAGGCGATGTAGGGGGTGTAGAACATCGCCTCGAGCGGCCGGTCGAGGTGGAAGAGCACCACCGGGCCGGGGCCCAGCTGCGCCGGCAGCGCGCGGAGCGCCCGCACCCAGGGAGGGTTGCGGTCATAGCTCGGGCGGATCTTCAGGCGCTCGACGGTGTAGCGCAGCGGCAGCAGCGGCAGCAGCACCAGCGCCGCCCAGCGCAGCACGGCCGCGGCCATCCGGCGCGCGTCGCGCGCGCCGCCGCGCGGGGGCCGCCGGTCCCACAGCCACAGCCAGAAGCTTGCCTCGACGACGAACAGCGCCGGCGCCGCGATCATGATGTATCCGCCGAGCTTGGTGGCGGCGAGCGAGAACGCCACGAGGGGCAGCAGCAGCCAGACGGCGACAGGCAGCAGCTCGAGCGCCTGGCGGCCCTCCGGGGTTGCGCGCCCCTCCGGCGTGACGGTGGGGCGCGACGGCCGCGATCGCCGCCAGGGCGGGTAGACCAGGCAGACCAGGAACCAGGCGAGCGGCAGGTAGATCAGCTCGCCGAAGAAGCGCGGCATCGTGGCCAGGTAGTAGAGCGGCGAGCCGCCCAGCCCCTCGATCGGCACCGCCAGGTGATGCAGGTTGTAGGCGGACTCCCAGCGCGCTTCGAGCGGGAACGCCGCGCGGATGTGGAGCTGCCAGGGCAGCGCCACGGCGGCGCAGGCGACGGTCATCGCCAGCAGGCCGGCGGCCAGGCGGCGCGGCGGCTGGCGGCGCCAGGCGAGCGCCAGCCAGACCGGGATCGGCAGCAGCCCGGGCAGCCACTTCGTCAGCACCGCGAGGCCGCAGACGGCGCCGATCGCGAGCGTCGCCAGGAGGAAGGCCGGCCAGCCGCCGCCCCGGCCAGCGCCGCCCGCGGTGCCGGGTCCGGCCGCGGGCTCGGTCGCCGTTCCGCGGCGCCAGCCGCGGACCTGCAGCACGGCGCCGAGGATCGCCAGCTCGACGAAGAAGATCAGCGCATTGTCGACGTGGTCGACCGCCACTCTGCCGCCGGGCAGCTGCAGCAGGTAGCCGTTGACCGCCTGGAAGCCCGCCGCCAGCAGCCCCACGCGCCGGCCGCCGAGGTGCGAACCGATGACGTAGGTCAGCAGGATCGCCACGGCCGAGAGCAGCAGGCTCGGCAAGCGCATCGCGATCTCGTCGGGGCCGAGCAGGCGCATGCCTGCCGCCATCAGCCAGAGGGCCAGCGGCGGCTTGTGCAGCCAGACGTGATTGGAGCGCCAGTCCCGGTAGTCGTAGGGCAGCACCGGGTGGTCGTAGAGGGTGGGGACCAGCGGGTGCTCGACGAGGTGCTTGGCCACCAGCGCGTGGTAACGCTCGTCCCAGGTGTGGAGGAAGAGGTCACAGCCGGCATACATGCGCAGCACGAGCCCGGCGGCCACGATGGCAGCGGCCGCCGCCTCGGGCCGTCCCCGCCGCCAGGCACGCCAGGCATAGCCGAAGAGCAGGCCGGCGGCGGCGAGCGCCGCCAGCCCCCAGACCAGGTTCAGGGGTGAGTCCTCCCGCGGGCCAGGGGTCGCCTCCCGCCCCGGCCGACAGCCACGCGCCGGAGAGTAGCAGAGGCTGCCGTGGGTCCGTTTCCCGCGAGGCTCCCTGCCCTTCCGCCTCCCTTTGGGCGAGGGGTTCCAAGGGAACCGACCTCGGACTTCGGGTGCCTCGCCCAAAGGGAGGCGGGAGGGCAGGGAGCCTCGCGATCGGACCCACTCTGCAAGCGGCCAGCGCCGGCAGCGGCGCAGGAAACCGCGGACTGCATGGTTTCAGCAATGAGCAGTTCGGCGCCGCGCACCCCGACCGACGCAGCGGGGCCGGCGCGGCGGACCACTAGGCACACAACCAGGACGGCTATCGGCGGCGCGGGCGTGGCCGCGGCAGGGGGGAGTCTGTCCGCAAAGGGCTCGCACGCGGGCATCACTTCCGGTGCCCACACAATCACGGAGCGAATGGAGGTAGTCGTGATGAAAAGCATTCCATGGCCAAGATGGTCACCCTCGACCATCGCCAGCATCGTCAACATCGCCAGCGTCGCCAACATCGCCAGCATCGCGGGCGTCGGCGGCCTGCTCTTGCCGGTGGCAGCCCTGTGCGCCGCCGCCGTTCCGCCGCCCAACCTGCCCGCCTGCCCGGTGCCGGGCTCCATTCAGCACGTCGTCTTCCTGATCAAGGAGAACCGCACCTTCGACAACTACTTCGGCAAGTTCCCCGGCGCCAACGGTTCGACCACGGCGCTCGACTCGGCGGGCAATGTCGTGCCGCTGGCCCAGGCGAGCGACACCAACTTCGGCTGCGACATCGATCACTCCTGGCAGGGGGCCAACCTGGGCTGGGACTGCGGCCGCCAGGACAAGTTCGACCTGATCAGCTACAGCAACAAGAAGCCGCCCTGCGACACCAGCCAGCCGGCGCCCTACACCAATCACAGCCTGACCCAGTTCAGCCAGGCCGACATCCCGAATTACTGGGCGCTGGCCCAGCGCTTCACCCTCGGCGACAACATGTTCTCGTCGCTGCTCGGGCCGAGCTACCCGAACCACATGTTCACGGTGGCGGCCCAGAGCGGCGGCTTCACGGTGGGGGAGGGCGCGGTCAACAACCCCTACGTTCCCAACGGCGGCCCGAACCCGACCGGCGGCTGGGGCTGCGACGTGCCGAACCAGCAGGTGGACACGATCCCCTATGGCAAGAACGTCTGCCCGGTGAACGATCCCTTCGGCACCCATTCCTCCTGCTGGACCAACATCCCCACCTTGCCGGACGAGATCGACGCCACCAAGACCCTCGACTGGCGCTACTACGCCCCGGGGCCGGGCGCCAGCGGCTACATCTGGTCGGCCCTGAACGCCTTCTCACAGATCCGCAACGACCCGTCGCGCTGGAAGAAGGTGGTCCCCTACACGCAGTTCGAGAGCGACCTGTACAACAACGGCCTCAAGGCGGTCTCCTGGATCGTCTTCCCGGGCCAGCTGAGCGAGCACGCTCCGAACAGCGTCTGCGCCGGCGAGAACTACACCGTCGAGCTGCTCAATTCGCTGCAGGCCAGCCCGTACTGGTGCAGCACCGCCGTGTTCATCACCTGGGACGATTTCGGCGGCTTCTTCGATCACGTGCCGCCGCCCGACCAGCCCAACGCCGACGTCTACGGCCCCGGCTTCCGGGTGCCGCTGCTCGTCGTCTCGCCCTACGCGCGGTCGGGCTTCATCGATTCGCGGCAGTTCGACTTCACCAGCATGCTGCGCTTCGCCGAGGTGACCTTCAACCTGCCGGCGCTCACCCCGCGCGACGCCGGCGCCCACGACATGATGAGCACTTTCGATTTCAACCACGTGACGCCGCGGCTGTTCCTGACCCAGCGGACCTGCCCGGCGCCGCCCCCGGGGTTGGCGCCCGGCGCGGCGGACGACTTCGACGATTAGCCTGGCGGTTCCCTCGGCCCGTCCTCCGCTCGCCGGCCGCGGCACGGCTATCGGCAGGGGGGAGGGCGGGCCGCCTTCGAGACGACGTACACTACGCGGGCCCGCACCCGCGCTGACGAGAGGGAGAGAGGCCATGTGGCGACGACACTTGCTGCCGGCCGTGGTGGCGATGGCGATGGCGGCGGCCGGCGGGCTGCTGCCGGCGCCGGCGCTCGCCGCGCCCGCCGGCCGGTTGATCGGCACGGTGCGCGGACCGGACGGCGGCGTGCTGCCCGGCGCCACCGTCACGATCTCTTCGCCGGCGTCGATCGGCGGCCCGCGGGTCGCCGAGAGCGGGCCGGACGGCAGCTTCGCCTTCCCCGGTCTCGATCCGGGGGTCTACACCGTCGAGATCGAGCTCTCCGGCTTCCGCGCCGTCCAGCTCGCCGGCGTGCGGGTCAGCCTCGACCGTGCCACCGCCGTCTTCCCGCGTCTCGAGTCGGGCGAGCTGCGCGAGCAGGTCACGGTCACCGCCGAGCGGCCGGTGATCGATCCGACGCAGGTCGCGTCGGGACAGGTCTTCACCGCCGAGCTCATCGACCGCGCCTCGATCGGCGCCGACGACCGCAACTACCAATCGGTGGTCGGCAGCGCCGCCGGGGTGATCACCACCGAGATCACCGCCGACCCGAGCGTCTTCGGCTCGACGGTCGGCGAGAACGTCTACCTCATCGACGGCCTCGACACCACCGACCCGTACACGGCGACCTACGGCACCAACTTCAACTTCGACGCCATCCAGGAGGTGTCGCTGCTCACCGCCGGCTTCGAGGCGGAGTACGGCCGGGCGACCGGCGGCGTGGTCAACGTCGTCACCAAGTCCGGAGGCAACGACTTTCACGGCACCTTCGACAGCCGCTACCGCAACGACTCCTTCGCCGCGAAAGGAGCGCACTTCGATCCCGAGTCCGCCGGCCAGAGCAGCTTCCTGCTGCCGGCCGCGACGCTCGGCGGCCCGCTGCTCCACGACCGTCTGTGGTTCTTCAGCTCGGCGGCGCTCGAGGACCAGAAGCTGACCCCGACCGACTCGCCGACGGCCAATCACCTGCGCAGCGAGGACTTCCTCGGCAAGCTCAGCTGGCAGATCGATCCCCGCTGGCGGGCGGTCTTCAAGGCGTCGTCGACGCCGGCGACCCTGGCCAACTTCAATGCCAGCCAGTTCGTCGAGCCGGCGGCCGCCGCGACCGAGCGGCAGCGCGCGACGATCTACCAGGGCGACCTCTCGGGCATGCTGTCGAGCCGCTCGCTCTGGGAGCTGCAGCTCGGCGCGAACGAGCGCCGCATCGACGACGGGCCGGCGAGCGGCGACCTCGCGACCCCCGGGGTGGTCGACCAGGCGACGCAGATCAGCTCGGTCAACTACACCGCGGTGCAGTCGAGCGACCGCCGCCGCCTCGAAGCGCAGAGCAGCCTGACCTGGCTCGCCGCGGGCCCGGGAGGCGACCACGAGCTGAAGGGCGGAGCCTCCTACGGGCACCTGTCGCTCGCCACGCTGTCCAACGTCCCCGGCGGCGGCATGTACACCGACGACAACGGACCGTTCCTCTATAGCGCCACGCCGGCGTTGCCGAGCGCCACCTACACCGGCGGCATCTTCGGCGGCTACGCGCAGGACGCCTGGCAGGCGTTGCCGGCGCTCACCTTCAAGGGGGGGCTGCGCTACGACGAGGTGACCTACCACAACGAGGCCGGCAGCCGCGTCGCCGACCTGCGCAAGCTGCAGCCGCGCCTCGGCTTCGCCTGGGACCCGAGCGGCGACGCGCGCACCGTCCTGCGCGGCAGCTACGGTCTGTTCATGCACCCCGGGGCGCTCTCGGTGCCGCTGTACTCGCGCCTGACGTTCGCGCCCACCAGCCGCTACCTCTCGTGCTCGAACGTGGTGGCGGCCGGGGTGACCGATCCGGCGGCCATCGCCGCCCTCTGCGGGCAGTTCGCGGCGGCGAACGGCGGCACGGTGATCGCCGACCCGCTGCACCGCGACCCCTACGGCTACGCCTTCGAGGACGTGCTCAACACCGCTCCCAACGTGGTGGACCCGCATCTGAAGCCGACCGTCGCCACCGAGGTCACGGCAGGAGTCCAGCAGCGCCTCGGCGAGCGCTCGGCGCTCGACCTCACCTGGGTCTACAAGAAGACGCGCGACATCCTCGAGGACACCTGTGTGGAGAACCTGCAAGGCCTCACCCCGGACCCCGGCTTCCTGCACTGCCCGTACAAGGTGCTGACCAACCCGGCGGCCGCGCGGCGCGACTACCACGGGCTGGTACTGCGGCTCGACAGCCGCGCCGGCAACTGGCTGTACCTCGTGGCTTCCTACACCTACGCGGTGTCGAAGGGGAGCGTCGAGTACACCCAGGGCGCGGGGAGCGAGTTCGACGTCTTCCCGGTGCACTTCGCCAACACCTACGGCTTTCTCTCGGACGACGTCCGCCACCGCGTCAAGCTGAAGGGCTTCGTCAAGCTGCCGGGCCGGATCAACATCGGCTTCAACGCCATCTACCAGTCGCCGTTCGACTACAGCGTGCTCGAGGCGCTCGCGCCGCCCCTCTACGGCAACGAGTACCTCGAGCCGCGCGGCAGCCGGCGCGCCAACAGCGTCCTCTACACCGAGGCCGAGGTGCGGAAGTCCTTCCAGCTCGGGCGCTACGAGCTCGAGCTGATCGCGGCGATCGAGAACGTCCTCGGCAACCAGCCCGCCGTCGCCGTCTGCCAGTATGCCTCCGGCTGCACCAGCACCGGCGGCGACCAGTTGGCGCTCGGCGCGCCCACCGACTACCAGCAGCCGCGGAACTACGAGGTCGGCGTGCGCCTGGTGTTCTGAGTCCCTTGTCTTCCGAGCGGGCTACGACGCGGAACGCTGCGCAAAGCGCCACTCGAGCAGCAAGGCGACGCTGGTCCCGAGGAGGACGCCTGGCCAGATCCAGCGCGTGTCGAGGTGGACCAGGCGCGCGCCCGAGAGCAGGAAGACGATGCCGGCAATCAGGAACAGCGGGCCGGTGATCACACAGTGATACGAGCGATTCCTGAGCCAGTTGGCGAAGCAGCCGACGGCCATGGCGAGCAGGCACGCCGCCGATGACGGCGCATGGAGAGGGCTCCAAGCGGTTCCCACGAGGCTCAGCGCTCCCCAGGCGATGAGCGACACCACGAACCAGTAGCACAGCGCCGCGGGCGTGCTGCAGCAGGCTGCCACGTGCCTGGCGGTGCTGGGCACGTCAGTGGTCCGGCATCGCGGTGTCCTCCGGCAGCTCCGCCCGCTTCGTCAGCGCCGCCAGAGCCGCCTGGTCGCCGCGCTCGAGGGCGAGCTCGGCCTCGAGGCTCAGGCGGTCGCGGAAGACGGTGGCGACGGCGCGGACGCGGCCGCCGGCGCTGAAGGTCACCGCGGCGTCGCGGCCGGCGAGCGAGCCCGCGACCCGCGCCTCGGCGTTGCCCGGGGCGTGGCCGACGTAGGAGATCTGGACGTCGTAGTGCTGGCTCCAGAAGAACGGCGCGGCGTCGAACCGCTCGCGGCGCCCGAGGATGTTGGCGGCGGCGGTCTGCCCCTGCCGCTCCGCGACCACCCAGTGCTCGACGCGCAGCCGCTCGCCGGTGTGCGGGTCGGGCCAGCGGGCGATGTCGCCGGCGGCGTAGATGCCGGGCGCCGAGGTCTGCAGGTACTCGTCGACCAGGACGCCGCCGTCGACCGCCAGGCCCGCGGCCTCGGCCAGCGCCAGCGACGGTCGCACGCCCACCCCGATCACCACCAGCCCGGCGGGCAGGCGCTCGCCGCCGGCGAGGGTCACCGCTTCGGCATCGATCGCCGCGGCCCGCTGGCCGAGACGGAAGGCGACGCCGTGCTCCTCGTGGAGGCTGCGCACGAAGGCGCCGATCTCGCGGCCCATGGCCCGCGCCAGCGGCACCTCCCCGCGGTCCACCACGGTCACCTCGAGCTGGCGGGCGCGCAGCGACGCCGCGACCTCGAGGCCGATGAAGCTCCCGCCGAGCACCACGGCGCGCGCCACCCCGGAGGTCGCCGACGCCGCCGACGCCGCGCGGAGCGCTTCGACCCGGGCGATGATCGCCCGGCTGTCGGCCAGGGTCCGCAGGTAATGCACGTGCGGCAGCCCGCCGCCCGGGAGGTCGAGGCGCACCGGCTCGGCGCCGGTGGCAAGGAGCAGGGCGCCCCACCCCAGCGTGTCGCCGCCGTCGAGGGTGACGGTGCGGCGGTGCGGGTCGATCGACGTCACCCGCGTGCCGAGGCGCAGCTCGATGCGGCGCTCGTCGTAGAGCTCGCGCGGATGGAGCGGGATCCACTCCTCGGGGGCGTTGCCGGCCAGGTAGTCCTTGGAGATGTTCGGCCGGTCGTAGGGCGCCGAGTCGTCGGCGCCGACGAGCGTGATCGGGCCGGCGTACCCCTCGCGGCGGAGCCGCTGGGCCGCGGCGTTGCCGGCGGCGCCGGCGCCGACGATGACGACCGATTCGGGGCCGGGTCCCGTCGCGGCGACGCCGTCGCCGAAGAGCACCGGCGGCGTCGCCGGCGGCAGCTTCTCCCGCACCGTGACCCGGTCTCCCTGCCGCTCGACCCGGTAGCGGGCCACCGGGTTCAGGGCCGGCGCCCGCAGCGGCTCGCCGCTGCGCAGGCTGAAGCAGGCATGGTGCCAGGGGCAGCGCACCGTGTCGCCGACGATCAGGCCCTCGGCCAGCGGTCCGCCGTAGTGGGTGCAGTGCGCGGCGATGGCGAACACCTCGTCGCCCACCCGCACCAGCAGCACCGGCTCGCCGCCGGCGTGGCCGAGCAGGCAGCCGCTCGCGGCGCTCCCCGCCAGCTCCGCCAGCGACACTCCCTGCGTCAGGTCGGGACCGCTCAGCTGCTGCTCGCCGCTCATGCCGGGCCTCCTCTCGCGCGCCCTACAGCCGCTGCTGCGCCGACCGCCGCAGGAGGAACCAGAACGCGGCCGCGAGCAGCAGCAGCGCGAGTGCCGCGAGCCCCTTCCCGCCGAGCGCCGGCACGGCCGCGATCGATGGCTGCTGGCTCGCGAACCAGGTCCCGCCGATCCCGGTGAAGGGGCCGCTGGTGACCGTGAAGGTGCCGCTGCTGCCGGTGGCGGCGGTCCGGGCCGCGGCAGTGGTGGCGCCGGCGCCGCGCGGGGCCGCCCCCGCGACGAGTGTGCCGGTGAAAGTGGCCTGGCCGAAGGCGCCGCCTCCCATCACCGCCCCCATCGACACCTGGTTGCCGGTCACGTTGCCGGTCAGGGTGGCTGACATGGAGGACGGGCACGTCATGCCGCCGACGATCTTATTGACGGCGATGTCACCGGTGAACGCGCTGCCGGCCTGGACGACGTCGGCGCTGCCCTCGAAACTGCAGAGCGTCGCGGCCTTCGGGGCACTGCCTGGCGGCGTGAACTCCATCAGGATCGACCAGGAACCAGTGAGGTTGAACCCTTGAGCCTGAGCGGCCGGCGCCGTCAGCAGGAGCAGAAGCAGCGGCAGGGGAGAGGTGGCGATCGCGGCACGCATCCGAGATCTCATGGGCGAGCTCCTCCTGGATGTCTTCGTCGCTTCGAAGTCCTCACGAGCCTAGCACGCCCGCGGCCACGGCGCGGCCCCGAGCGCTCATAGCTGGATCTTGGAGAAGAGATAGCCGCCGGCGGCGAGCAGGATGGCGGACAGGGCCGCCAGCACCGCCAGGTCGGTCGCCGCGCCGAAATGGGAGAGCCCGATCAGCGCGCTGCGCAGGCCGTCGACGCCGTAGGCGAGCGGATCGATGCTGGCGGCGAGCGCCAGCGCCCGCGGCACGTGGGAGAGCGGGAACAGCGCCCCGGAGAGGAAGAAGATCGGCATCACGAGCAGGTTCATCACCAGCTGGAAGCCCTGGAAGTCCTGCAGCACCGAGGCGATCGCGGTGCCGAGGGCGGTGAACGTCAGGGCGATCAGCGCCATGAACACCAGCGCCGCCGGCAACGCGGCGAGACCGCCGGCGCGGAAGCCGGCGAGCGTACAGACCAGGAGGACGACGAGCCCCTGGATCATCGCGACCGTCGCCCCGCCGAGCGTGCGTCCGATCATGATCGTCAGCCGCGGCACGGGCGCCACCAACGTCTCCTTCAAGAAGCCGAACTGCCGGTCCCAGATCAGCTCGATGCCCGAGAAGATGGAGGTGAAGAGGACGGCCATGGAGATGACCCCCGGCGCCAGGAACTGGATGTAGCTGCCCTGTCCGGCGCGCTCGAAGATCGGGCCGAAGCCGAAGCCGAGCGCCAGCAGGAACAGCAGCGGCTGGCCGAGGGCGCCGACGATGCGCGCGCGCGAGCGGACGTAGCGCTTCAGCTGCCGCAGCCAGAGGGCATAGACGACGCTCATTGCGCGACACGTCTGAGCTCCGAAGGCGCTACGGGTAGAACCGGGCAAGCGGGTCCCCTCTTCCTGGTGCCTAGCGCCGCCGCCACATCCTGGCCATGTTGCGATTGCGGTCGGCGGCGGTGACGTCCTCCTCGCGGATCGACGAGCCGGTCAGCGCCAGGAAGGCCTGCTCGAGGCTCTCGGCGGCGGTCTGGCGCTTCAGCTCCTGCGGCGAGCCCTGGGCGACGATGCGGCCGTGATCGATGATCGCGATGCGCGACGCCACGCGCTCCGCCTCCTCCATGTAGTGCGTGGTGAGGAAGACCGTCACGCCTTCCTCGGCATTGAGCTGCGCGACCTGCGTCCAGAGCTGGTTCCGCGTCTGCGGGTCGAGACCCAGCGTCGGCTCGTCCAGGAAGAGGATCCTGGGCGTGTGGAGCAGGCCGCGGGCGATCTCGAGGCGCCGGCGCATGCCTCCCGAGAAGCGCTTCACCGGCTCGTCACGGCGCTCCCAGAGCTCGAAGAGGCGCAGCAGCTTCTCGATCCGCTGGACCCGGAGCTTGCGCGGCACGGCGTAGAAGACGCCGTGGATGTCCAGGTTCTCGTACGCCGTCAGCTCCTCGTCGAGGCTGGGGTCCTGGAACACGATGCCGAAGCGCTTGCGGACCTCGTTGCGCTCGACGGCGGGATCGAGGCCGTCGATCTCCACCCGGCCGCGGGTGGGTGTCAACAGGGTGGTCAGCATCTTGATCGTCGTCGTCTTGCCGGCGCCGTTCGGTCCCAGGAAGGCGAAGATCTCGCCTGCCTCGACCTCGAACGAGATGCCGTCGACGGCGGTGAGCCGGCCGAACGTCTTGGTCAGGTCGCGCGCGCGGATCACGGGGGCGAGTATGCATGAAGCGCCGTCAGGCTGCCATCGGGGGCTCGAGGCGCTGAGGCGCGCCGGCGCGCCAGCTCGTCAAGGACTGCCGGGACCGGCACCACCGCGGGCCGGCGCCGCGCCGGCCGCGCGATTGGGCCGGGCGCGCGTGGTGTGGTCGACGAAGAGGATGGCGTCGAAGCGGTCGGTGATCACGACCGGTTCGGTCATCTCCGCTTCGCCGGCGAACAGCGCCCCGGTCTCGCGCATCGGGTGCGGCGAGGTCAACCACGCGGCCACCGGTCCGGCGGTGGGGCGGCCACGCAGGTCGAGCAGGGCGAGCGGCATGCCGGTGCGGCTGAAGGCGGCGGCCAGATCGCTGTCGGGGCAGGGGCCCAGCGAGAACTCGGCGAGCTTCCTGGGACCCTGGGCGGTGCCGCCGATCGCCTGGAACGCTCCCTGGTTGAAGACGAAGCCGATGTTGAGGTAGTCGGCGCCGAAGGCGCGGCGCAGGTTCTCGCCCATCGGGGTGTAGCCGGTGCCGGTGCCGTAGTTGACGTGATCGTTGTGGGCCCACACCACCATGCGCGTGCCGGCCGGCTCGTGGGCCAGGATCCAGCCGACGTTCTCGGCCATCGCCCGGTCGCGGTAGTCGGCCTGCTTGACGGCTCCCAGCTCCGCCGCTTGCGCGACGATCACCGCGTGCTGCCGGGCCAGATCCCACTCGCGCTGGCTGGATGCGGCGACGTAGGCGTCCCTGCGAGAGTCGAACCGCGCCAGCAGGGCCCTGGCCGAGGACAGCGCGGCGGCGCTCGCGGCCGGCGGCGCGTCCATCGAGGTCTGCCGCAGAGCGGCGAGCGTTCCCGCCGTCTCCTTGGCGTAGGCCGGATCGACCTTCTCGAGGTAGGCGCCGACGACCGGGCTCGCCACCTTCGCGGTCTGCATGTCGAAGCCGAGGAACCGGACCTTGCGCGGGTGGGCCGGCGCGGCGTTGTAGGCCCGCATCCAGCGGATCATGTCCAGCACTTCCTCGGTGTTCCAGGTCCAGAAGTAGAGGCCGGCCAGCGCCTTGGCCGGATCCCCCCTGCCGTGCAGCACGTAGTCGTCGACCGCCAGCGACTCCGGCCAGTTCGCCTCGATGGCGAAGACCGTGAAGCCCTGCTCGGAGACCAGGTACTCGAGCACCCGGTGCTTGAGCTGGAAGAACTCGCGGGTGCCGTGGGTGGCTTCGCCGAGGGCGACGATGCGTGCCTTGCCGACGATCGCCGCCAGCGGCCGCAGGTCGTCGTAGCCCTGGCCTGCGACGGCGGTGCGCAGCGGCACCGCGTGGCCGCGCAGCCAGCCCACGACCTCGTCGGGCGGAGGCCCGAGGCGTGAGGCGTGAAGCGTCACCTGCCGGTCGGGACCGCCCTTGGCAATCTCCACACCGACGGGCTTGGCGATGAGCTCCGCCGCGTCGAGCGCGACCTCGTATCGGGCCGGGGACAGGCAGAGGCGGAAGCGGCCGGCGCCGTCGAGCTCGCCGTAGAAGGCATCGCCGTTCTCGTCGCTGAAGCGGCCCACCTCGACCCGGGTGCCGGCCGGCGGCGGGCCCTCCGCGCCCGTCACGGTGCCGATCAAGTTGACACAATCCGCGCCCAGCGCGAGCTTGACGGGCGGCGCCGGCTCGCGGACGGCGATCGGCGGCGCGAAGGCCGCTGCGAGACCGGCGGCGGTCGCGGTCATCGCGTACCTGCCCTTGGCGAGGCTGGCCCGGAAAGTGCCGTCGCTGCCGGTCTTCACCACCGCCGCGGCGCGGCTGGCATTGGCGGAGATCATCGCCACCAGGGCACCGGCCACCGGGCGTCCCGCGGGGTCCGTCACCTGCCCCGCGACCGTCACCGGTTCCGCCGGCCGGATCGGCTCGACGACCACGGCGAGCTCGCTCACCCAGGCGGTCCCGTCGCCGTTGAGCAGGGCGCCAAGGAAGACGGCGGATGCATCCGGCGGCACGTCCATCTCGACTTCGACCGGTGACCAGGAGGTGGTGCCGCGAATGCCGCGGTCCATCATGTTGTCAAAGGCCAGGACGCCGTTCGGCCCATCCACCCGCGCCCACAGGGCTGCCCAGCCACGAGTGATGGCGTCGGTCCTGACCCACCCCTCGAGCCGGAGGTGCTTGCCCCGCGCCGCCTCCACCGGGAAGCGGGTGCTGGCGACGCCGAACGTCCGTTCCGGCACGACGGCCGCGCCGGGCCTCCATGCCAGGCGCAGGCTCCGCGGGCCGCCGGCGGTACGCGTCTCTTGCGCGTCGACGCCGACCTCGTAGCCGGCGCCGCCAAATTGCCATTGCTTGCCGGTCTCGCCGGTGGGGAAGGCGAGCTCGGTGCGAGCCGCGGCCGGCTGAGCCGCGGCTGGCTGAGCCACGGTGGCCGGCAGCGGTAGGCCGGCGAGGAGGCAGGCGAGGAGGCAGGCGCCGAGGAGCGCCAGGCGTCGCAGGGCGCGCGATCGTGCAAATGGACGGCGAGGTTCGGCAGGCATGGCGGCACGCTCCTGTCCGGTACGGATCGCTTCAGGCGTCCTTGCGCAGCGGCTCGGAGATGAGGTGGCGGACCGCGGGGCGGTCGCCGCCGACGTGGTAGCGGCGGGCGGACTCGACCAGGTCGCGGTCGGCGACGGTCGCGCGCTCGTGCTGGCGGAGATGCTCGAGCCAGGACTTGACCAGGAACACCTCGGTGTAGCGGCCGGGGAGGGCGGCGTCGGCGAACAGCCCCCACTCCATGGCGCCGTCGCGCAGCCGGATGCGGCGCACGTCGGCCATCGCGCGGGCGAACTCCGCGGCCTCGTCGGGGCGGACCTGGTACTCGACGGTGACCAGGACCGGCCCGCGGTCGGGCTCGAGATCGTAGGCCACGATGGGCGCCGGCATCTGGCGCGACGGCGCCAGGTTGAGCCCCTCGCCGGAGCGGAGATGGAGCCGGTGGGTTATCAGCAGGCCGAGCGCCTGGCCGGCCGCCGACAGGCAGAGCGCCGGCGCGAGGCCGAGCCGCTGCGCGAGAGCGCCCCAGAGCGCGCTGCCCGCGGCGAGGCCGCCGAAGAAGATCAGCATGTAGACCGACAGCGCGCGGGCGCGCACCCAAGACGGCACGGAGGTCTGCACCGAGACGTTGAGGCTCGACAGCAGCGACAGCCAGGCGCCGCCCGCCAGCAGCATCATCGCCAGCAGCAGCGGGAACTCGGGCACCAGGGCGAGCGCCAGGGTGGCGGCCGCGAACACCAGCGTCGCCGCCGCGACCACGAAGTCGACCGAGGCGTAGCGCTTGAGGCGTGGCAGCACGATGGCGCCGGCCACCGCGCCGGTTCCGAGGGCGGCGAGCAGCAGGCCGTAGCCGGCGGCGCCGTAGGGCAGGCCTCGCGCCACCACCGGCAGCAGCGCCCAGAGCGAGCTGCCGCAGAGAATGAAGGCGAAGCCGCGGGCGATCGGGGCCAGCACGTCCGGCGAGTGGCGGACGTAGCGCACGCCGGTGCGCATGGCGCCGAGCACGCGCTCGCCCGGCAGCACCGTCTCCTCCGCCGGGCGCCGCCAGCGGTAGAGCACCGCCATGACGCCGAGGAAGGAGACGGCGTTGAGGACGAAGGTCCAGCCCGGCCCGGCGGTGGCGACGATCAGGCCGCCGAGCGCCGGGCCGGCGGCGCGGGCGATGTTGAAGCCGATGCTGCCCAGCGCGATGGCGCCGGGGAGCTCCGGGCGCGGCACCAGCTCGGGGATGATCGCCTGCCAGGCGGGGTTGTTGGCGGCGGCTCCCAGGCCGAGCAGGAAGGTGAATCCCAGCAGCGACCAGGGAGTGATCCAGCCGGCCAGCGTCAGCACCCCGAGGGCGGCGGCCGCGACGGTCATCCACCCCTGGGTCACCAGCAGCAACCGCCGCCGGTCGATCACGTCGGCGAGCGCCCCGGCCGGCAGCGCCAGCAAGAACGACGGCAGGCTGGTCGCCGCCTGCACCAGCGCCACCAGCGTCGTGGACGTCGTCAACGACGTCATCATCCAGGAGGCGCCGACATTCTGCAGCCAGGTGCCGACGTTGGACGCGACGGTGGCGATCCACAGCCAGCGGAAGAGGCGGTGCCGCAGCGGGCTCCACGCCGAGAGCGGCGCGGCGGGGGCGCCGGCCCTCGGACCGGCCCCCGCGTCCGCGCCGGCCGCGGCACCCGCTCCGGCCGGGGCAGCAGGCGAGTCAGCCGCCGCGGCGTCGGTCGGTTCGATGTCGGCGCGCGCTCCACGCATGAAGAAGGCCCCTTCGCGGCCGAGCAACGCGGCCCGCCGCCGAGCATAGCGGAGGCGCGGCGCCGGCCGCCAATTCGCCGCGGCGCCTCGCCTCCACGCGCGGAGCGCGCGCGGAGCCGCGGGAAGGAGCGTTACCTCGCGAGCTGGCCGCAATCGAGCACATCGCCGCTGGCGGCCGCCGCCAGGCGGCAGTGCTGGATGCTCGAGGAGGTCGAGGACGCGGCGTGCTGCGCGGCGGGGCCAGCATAGACGACCACCGGATGCCGGTTGACGGCGGCGACGAGCATGCCGATCACCCTTCCGATACGCCACCGGTCTTCGCCCGCGCGAGATGCCGCCGGCGATATGATGCGGCGCGAGCCCGCCCGGGGAGAGGCCTCGAGGATCCAACGCGGATCGAATGCGGATCGAACGGGATGAAGACGGGATGAAGAAGAAGAGACAGAAGCTTGTCGCCGTGCAGGTGGCGACCGCGCCCGGCGACGCCGGCGTCCCGGCGATCGTGCCCGTGGAGGGCGGCTCCATCGAGGAGCTGCTCGCGGCGTGGCGCGTGGTGCAGATCCAGCCGCTGGGGCCGCCGACCTTCGAGGACGGCAAGGAGGGGCGTTACTTCGCGCTCCTGCTGCTCGAGGAGCTTACCGCCGAGGAGAGCGTCGGGCGCCTCGGGTTCGGCGCCACCTGAGCCGGGGCGGCCCGGCGCCCAACCGATTATCGCCTGCTCCCGTGCCTGTGCCCGCGACCGCCGTGGAGCTTGGCCGCCTCTCTCCCGCCGCGTTCCGGCGGTTCCTCGCGGCGGCGGGCATCCGCCGGTTCTTCCTGGCCTGGGACGAGGAGGCCGGAGACGTCCGCGCCTCGCATCCCGAGCTCGCGCCGCTGGCGCGACTGCTGGCCGCGGACCGGCGCGACTTCGACTGCCACGAGGGCATCTTCGTCCAGGTGGCGCCCGACACCGGCGTGCTGCAGGGCGCCTTCATCCATCGCACCTGCCGCGGCCAGGCGGCGGGCGGCGCGCGCTTCTGGCGCTACGACACGGTCGAGGAGTTCCTGCGCGACGGCCTGCGCCTGGCACGCGGGATGACCCACAAGAACGCCCTGGCGGGGCTCTGGTGGGGCGGCGGCAAGGGCGTCATGGTGGACGAGCAGGCAGCGCCCGCCGGCAGCCCGCGCCGGCGCCGGATCTACGAGGAGTACGGCGAGCTGCTGAGCACCCTGGGCGGCTGTTACGTCACGGCCGAGGACGCCGGCACGTCGGCCGAGGACATGGCGGCGGTGTTCAGCCGCACCCGCTTCACGACCTGCATCCCGCCGGCGCTCGGCGGCAGCGGCAACCCCTCGGCGCCGACCGCGCGCGGCGTGGTGCGCGGCATGGAGGCGGCGCTCGCCCACCTTGGCCGCGGCGGCCTCGCCGGCACGACGGTGGCGGTGCAGGGCCTGGGGCACGTCGGCGAGCCGCTGGTCGAGCTGCTGCGCGAGCACGGCGTGGCGCGGGTGATCGGCTGCGACCTCGACGCGGAGCGCTGCGAGGCGCTGCAGCGCCGCTTCGCCGGCCCGGCAGGCCCCGCCGCGAGCTTCACCTTCACCGCCCGCGTCGCCGGCCGCGACGACTCCTGGATCCTCGAGCAGCCGGCCGACATCTTCGCTCCCTGCGCGACGGGAGCGGTGCTCGGGCCGGGCACCATCCCGCGGCTCGCCGCCGGGATCGTCTGCGGCGCCGCCAACAACCAGCTCGAGGACCCGGAGCGCGACGACCTGCTGCTGCAGCGGCGCGGGATCCTCTACATGCCCGATTTCCTGGTCAACCGCATGGGGATCGTCCACTGCGCCGACGAGCAATACGGCTACGTCGGCGACGAAGACCCGCGGATCGCCGCGCACCTCGGAACCTCCCCCCAGGCGCCCGGAGCCGCCGCCGCGGACCGCTGGGAGAACAGCATCTACAACCTCTCGCTCGCCATCCTCGCCGAGGCGGCGCGGCGCGGCGAGCCGCCCGCCCGCGTCGCCCTGCGCCTGGCCGAGAGCCGCTCGCGAGAGCCGCATCCGATCTGGGGCCACCGCGGCGCGGCGATCATCCGCGCGCTCACCCGGCAAGGCGCCTGGGCGAGTGTCCCGCGGGCCACGAGCTCTCCCGGCTGACGATCGGCAGATCCGGCGGTCTCTCCAAGGCCCACCGGGCTCAAGGCCCATCGCCCGAGCCCGCGGGCAGCCGTCGCAGCACGACGAGCGTCGTGTCGTCGTCGGGCGCGCCCGGGCCCCGATGGCGACGCCAATCCTCCAGCAGTCCGTCCAGGATCTCCGCCGCGGATCGCCCGGCGAGCTGGTCGAGCAGGAGGCGCGGACGCTCGAAGCCGTACGGTGCGCCGCCTCCCCGGCCGGCGGTGACGGCTTCGAAGAGCCCATCGGAAGAGAGCACCAGGACGGCTCCCGGCGCCAGCGTGAGCGCCAGGTCGGCGTAGCGGCGCGGCGGCCCCTGGCCGAGGGGCAGGCCGGGCAGCTCCACCTCGCGGACGGGCTTCCCGGGCTCGGCCAGCAGCGGGTAGGGGTGGCCGGCGTTGGCGAAGAGCGCTTCGCCGGTCGCCGGATCGAGCCGCAGCAGCGCCAGACTGGTGAAGGTCCTGGCCGCCGCGGCGGTGCGCAGCACGCGGTCGGTCTCGGCGAGCACCTCGGCGGGCGAGCGTCCGCCGGCGAGCAGGCTGGCGAGCGCCGCCTTGACCATGGCCTGGGCGATGGCGCACGAGTAGCCGTGGCCGGCCACGTCGCCCGCGGCGATCCACCAGCGGCCGGCGTCGTCGCGCACCAGGTCGTAGAGGTCGCCGCCGGCGCGCTCGGCGAGGAGAGAGCGGGCGGCAAGCTCCCAGCCCGGCACGGCCGGCAGGCGGCTGGGCAGCAATCCGAGCTGCATGCGCGCCAGCAGCTCCATCTCGACCTCGAGGCGGCGCTCGCGCTCGAGCCGCAGGATGAACGCCGGCGGCGGTGCCGCCTCGTCCGCCGCGGCCGGCGCTCGCCGCACGCCGGCGATCCCGGCGGCGATCAGCACGGCCATGGCGCCGGTCGCCAGGACGAAGCCTCCCGACATCCAGGACAGGTGCATGGCGGCGAAGGCCGCCGCCGGCAGCAGCCGGTACGCCAGCGCGGCGGCGAGCAGGGCGGCCAGGCCGCCGACCTCGGCGGCTGCGACCAGGGTCCCGGTCACCGCGACACCCCCCGCCAGCGCGAGCGGCAGGGGACTGAGCTGGACCGACGAGAATGCAAGGGCGGCGACGAAGGCGGCCGCGTACGGGACCCAGCCTCGGCGCGAGAGGCGGCGGCCCCATGCCAGCAGGCAAGCGACGATCGCCGCGGCGGTGATGGCGACGGCGAGCGGGCCGTCCGCGCCGTCGAGCACCGGGAGATCGACGCTCAGGGCCCTGGTCCGGGTGCCCGGCAGGCACACGGCGAGCGCGTAGGCCGCGAGGGCGAGGCCCGCGGCGGCCGCTCCCAGGCCGATCCCGCGGAGCAGCGCGTGGCCGGCGGGGCGGGTGAGGCGGCCGGCACGCAGCAGGTCCAGGGTGGCGTCGAAGCGAGGATCGCCGGCGCGCCAGAGAGATTCGCCGGTCGCCCAGAGGGCCGCCAGCCAGGCGCTCGCGGCCACCAGCGAAGCGACCGCGACAGCCGTGGCCTCGGCGCTCGATTGGCCGAGCGCGCCCGGCAGCACCGCCGCGCCGGCGAGGGCGCCCAGCCAGGCCGCGTTCGCCAAGCCGATGCGGCGGCGGATCGCCAGAACGCAGAAGGCGACGGCGATCACCACCAGGGTGCCCTGCCGCCGGGCGGCCTCGCCCGAGCCCGCCAGCGGATCGAACAGGTCCCGATCGGAGAAAGTGCGCGGGATGCCGCCCGGGTTGCGGCTGGCCTCGACGAAGACACTGATCGCGGCCGCGGTCACGTGCTGCGGCGGAACGCTGCCCGCGATGGGATAGAAATTGATGGGGAAGCCGGCCACGAACAGCCGCACGGGCGTCCCGAGGCTCTCGCCGGGCGCGAGCAGCGCGGCCGCGGCGGTCTCCGGGCGGGCCACCGGCGGCGCGGCGCTGTGCGGAGCGAGGATGGCCGTGTCCCTCAGACCGGCAGGCCGCCAGTCGACCGCCTGGGGCCTGCCGGCTGCGTCGAACCACACCGTCAGGATCTCGGCGCCGATGCCACCATCCGGGCTGGTGCTCTCCGCCTCCTGCTCGGCGCGGATCGCGGCCACGGCGCTGGGCACCGCGCTGGTGAGCGCCGTCTCCTTGCTCAGGCGCCGCCGCTGGGAGGTCTCGACGACCGCGAACCGGGGACGAGCGCCGACCGGCCGCAGGCCGCAGCGGGCCGCGATCGCCACGTACTCTCGAGCCAGGACCTGCCGGTCGGGCAGCTGGCCGAGCCGCCACTCCGGCAGCCTCGCCCGCGCCAGGGCCAGGCCGAGCGCCAGCAGCAGCGCACCGGCCGCCAGCGCGACGGTGGTCGGCCGCTGGCGGCGATCGGCGCGATCGGCGCGATCGGCGCGATCGGTTCGGGTGCCCGTCATAGAGAGGCTCTCTCCCGAGGGTTACGGCGCCCTCCGCGCAGAGTTGCAGAGAGCCGGAGGATTTCAGTCCGGTCGCACCTTGACGGCTCGGGTATGATCCTGGCCAGTCTCCGGCCCGGACGCGCCGACCGACGCCATGCCCAAGCCCGTTCTCTTCACCATCGACGACGACCCGGACGTGCTGCGGGCGCTCGAGCGCGACCTGCGCCAGCATTACTCCGACCGCTTCCGGGTGATGCGCGCCAGCTCGGGCGCCAGCGCGCTCGGCGCCCTCCACCAGCTGAGCGAACGCCGCAATGCCGTCGCCCTGATGCTGGTCGACCAGCGCATGCCCCGGATGAGCGGGGTCGAGCTGCTGGAGGAGGCCCGACCGCTGTTCCCCGACGCCAAGCGGGTGCTGCTGACGGCCTACGCCGACACGGACGCGGCCATCCGCGCCATCAACACGGCGCACGTCGATTACTACCTGCTCAAGCCGTGGGACCCGCCGGCGGAGAAGCTCTACCCGCCGCTCGACGACCTGCTCGGCGACTGGTTGGCGTCGTACCGGCCGCCGTTCGAAGGGGTGCGGGTGGTGGGGCACCGCTGGTCGCCGAGGTCGTTCGAGGTGCGCGACTTCCTCGCCCGCAACCACGTCCCCTACAAGTGGCTGGACGTCGAGACCGAGCCCGAGGCCCGGCGTCTCGCGGCGCTGGCCGCGAAGGGGCCCGCAGGCGGCGACGGCGCCGGGGAAGACGCGCGGGCAATCGCCGGCGACGGCGGCGAGACTGCCGCGGGCGAGACTCTCGGACCTGCGGCCGACGGCGTCGCGGACACGGCCGCGGCGGGTGGCCTGGCCGCGGCGGGCGGACCGGCCGCGACCGCGAGCGCTCCCGCCGACGGCGCCGTCGCCTGGACCCCCGCCGGCCGGCTGCCGGTGGTGTTCTTCGCCGACAACAGCTTCCTCATCGAGCCGTCCCGCGCGCAGCTGGCCGAACGGATCGGCCTGCGTACCCGCGCCGAGAGCCGCTTCTACGACCTGGTCATCGTCGGCGGCGGGCCGGCGGGACTGGCGGCGGCGGTCTACGGCGCCTCCGAGGGGCTGCGCACGCTGATGGTCGAGCGCGACGCTCCCGGCGGCCAGGCGGGCACCAGCTCGCGGATCGAGAACTACCTGGGCTTCCCGGCCGGCCTCTCAGGCGCCGAGCTGGCGCGCCGCGCCGTGGCCCAGGCGCAGCGCTTCGGCGTCGAGATCCTGAACCCGCAGGAGGCGACGGGCCTGCGGCGCGAGGACCCCTACCGGATCATCTCCCTGTCCGACGGCAGCGAGGTGAGCTGCCACGCCCTGGTGGTGGCGACGGGCGTCTCCTACCGCAAGCTGGCGGTGCCGGGGATCGATCGCCTGACCGACGCCGGCGTCTACTACGGCGCCGCCATGACCGAGGCGATCTCCTGCCAAGGCGAGGACGTCTACCTGGTGGGGGGGGCCAACTCGGCCGGACAGGCCGCGATGTACTTCTCGCGCTATGCCCGGCGGGTGGTCATCCTGGTACGCGGCGACTCCCTGTCCAAGGGCATGTCGCATTACCTGGTCGATCAGATCTTGCAGACTCCGAACATCGAGGTGCGGGTCCACGCCAGCGTCGTCGGTGTGCATGGCGGCGAGACCCTCGAGGCCATCGACGTCGCCGACTCACAAGCCGGCACGGTCGAGACGCTGCCCGGGCGATCGCTGTTCATCTTCATCGGCGCCGAACCGCGCACCGCGTGGCTCGACGGAGTGGTGGAGCGCGACGCGCACGGCTTCCTGCTCGCCGGCAGCGACCTCGTTCGCGACGGCAAGCTGCCCGCGGGCTGGAACGTCGACCGCCAGCCGTTCCTGCTGGAGACCAGCGTGCCGGGCGTGTTCGTCGCCGGCGACGTCCGCCGTGGCTCGGTCAAGCGCGTCGCCTCGGGCGTCGGCGAGGGCTCGATCACGGTCTCGTTCATCCACCAGCACCTGGCGCATATCTAGGGCTCGGGTCACCCGGGCAGCAGCTCCACCTCGTCGACGTAGCACCATGCCCAGTCCTCGCCCGGCTCGAAGGAGCGCACGATCGGATGATGGCTGGAGTGGAAGTGCTTGGTGGCGTGCCGGCCGGGCGAGGAGTCGCAGCAACCGACATGGCCGCAGGTCAGGCAGAGCCGCAGGTGGACCCAGTGGCCGCCGGTCGCCAGGCACTCCTTGCAGCCGCTGCCGCTGGGCGTGACCTCGCGAATCTGATCCAGATGGGTGCATTCCGTGGCGGGCATGAGTCCTCCTTTCGGGCGGGGTCGGACGCCGACCCAGACGCGTGACTAGCGTATCCGACTCGTCAAGAGGGCAAGGCGGATGGGCACGCCTCGGTCCTGCGGTAGTGGGTCAGCCTGCGCTGTCGAACCTCCCCGTGGGCGGGACGTACTAAGATCAGGCTCCCGCGAGGCGACCGCATCCGCGGCGGCTCGACGATCCCCGCCATGGCGCCGCAATCCGGCATCCCCCCGCTCGCCGCTGCCGGCGGCGGGCTTGGCCGCGCGCAGCTCGTGGCCGTCGCCACCGCCGCTTTCCTGATGCTGCTCAAGGGCGTGGCAGCCTGGCTCACGAGGTCGGTGGCGCTCGGCGCCGCCGCGCTCGACTCCGCTGTGGACGTCTTCGTCTCGAGCGCCAGCTACTTCGTGGTGCGCCGCGGCGCGGCGCCGCCCGACGCCGACCATGCCTACGGCCACGGCCGCTTCGAGACCCTGGCCGCCCTTGGCCAGGGCCTCCTCCTGCTCGGCGCCGCCGGCGGCCTGATCGTCGCCGGCGTCGAGCGTCTCCGGTCGCGCCAGCTGCCGCGGGCCATCGACTTCGGCGTCGCCGTCCTCGCGGCCGCGATGATCGGCAGCTGGCTCGTCAGCTGGCACCTGGGAAGAGCCGCCGGCCGCAGCGGCAGCCCCGCCCTGCGAGCGGACAGCATCCACTACCGGGCCGACCTCTGGGTGAACGCCGGCGCCCTCGTGGCCCTGCTCGTCGTCCGCTGGGCCCACTGGCCCGCCGCCGATCCCCTGCTGGGCCTGCTCGTCTCCGCCGTGGTCCTCCGGGCCGGCGCGCTCCTGGTTATGGATTCGGTAGCCGACCTCTCCGACCGCGGCCTGCCGCCGCAAGAGCTGCGCCGCATCGAGGACCTCGTCGCCACCTTCGCCCCGGACGTCATCGGCCTCCACGACCTCAAGACCCGCCGCAGCGGCAGCCGCCGCCTCATCGAGCTCCATCTCGAGATCCCGCACACCGTGACCTTCGAAGAAGCCCACGCCCGGGGAGCCCGGGTCCGTCGAGCCATCGAGAGCGACCTCCCACGGTCGCGAGTGCTCGTCCACACGGACCCGGTGTGACCAAAGAAGGCGGCATTGCGAGATTCATTCGCTTGTGCCGCGACCTGGCTCGCCGCGGCGGGCTCGAGCGAGGGGCGATACCAAGAAACATCGGCCAGGACACCGAGAGGACGGGGCCCTCGACGGCGCTCGAGGAAAGGAGAGGTTCACCATCCAGCCCCAAGCGGGGTCGCTTTCATCGTCGGGACCTGGCAGGAACTCGAACGGCGCCTCGGGGAAGTTGAGAACCTCGGTCGTGACCTCCTGAGCGCTCGCGGCCAGTGGCTGGCGGTGGCCGATGCGAGTGCGGTGCACAGAGCCCAGGCGAAGCAGATGAACGAACGGGATCGTCTCACGGTATCCTCCCTCTCGTTGTCCACCGATCAGGTTGGCCTGGCGGCGGCTGAGACCCCTGGCGCATTTAGTTGGCTCAGGATGAGATTAGACTACTCCCCGTCGATGCAACTATCCCGGCATGCAGTGGTCCGTCGGGTCGTCCTCCCGGGGATGGCCGTGGCGTTCTCGCTGGCGCTCGCGGTCAGGCTGGCCGCCGTGCATCAGCTTTCAGTGGCTCGACAGCGATTCGAGGCAGAAGTCGCTCCCTTGCCTCAGCTGGTCAAGCCCACCGCCGGCGGGGGGCGCGAACCGGCGTTCATCGAGCGTCTTGGAGGGCCGGCGGGCCTGCCTGATGGCGCCGACCTGGCGCGCATCCGACAGTTGTACTTCCGCTCGCCATCGACGTGGTCGCCCGCCGAGCTCGACAGCTGTCGCCGGTTCCTCGCCGTCAATACAGCGCTCGTGGCCGCTGCCGATCGGGTCGCTGTGCGTCGCGGGAGCACCTTGGTTGGCGCCCGTGGCGAATCGTCCTGGTGGGATCCAGCCCAGGCCGGCCGCTTGTTAGTGCGAGCCGGAGCGCAAACGAGCCTCCTCAAGTTAAGGATCCGCCTCGCCTTGCTGGATCGCTCCTCGACAGAGGTGCGCCAAGGCATGGAGGCGCTCGCGGCCGAGGTGGAAGCCCTTGAAGCCCACCCCGGCGTGGTTTTCCAGCTCATTGGGTTGGGGCAGGAAAAGGGTCTGTTACAAGCTATGGCCTGGGTCGCAGAAGAGCCCGGCGCTGCCCCGGAGGATCTCGTCACCGCGCGGCGGCTCTTGCCGAGCTGGTCGTTCGCGGATGGAGTTCGCCGGCTGATTGCCGGGGAGGCAAGCTACCTGTTGGCCGCGGATGAGCTACCGCTTGCCGATGCAGACCGCGCCCACCTGCTCGACGGCTACCGTCGTCTCTCTTTGACGCTTGCACAGGATCTTGGCGCCGTCCACCAGGCGGCGCTACGCGGATCCCAAGCCATTGGTCGTCCCACGTCCTTGCCGGCGATCATACTTGCCCTGAATCGGCCGGCCTTTGAAGGTGCCCGCGATCAGATAGCGGCGACCCTGGCCGCGCGTCAGATCGCACGCCTGGCTCTCGACTTGCGCTTGGCGGCCGACCGTGGGTGCACCTATCCGGCGACGCTCGACGCACAGCCTCTGGCGCAAGAGCCAGACCCCTTCACGGCGCACCGGCCGCACTATGTGCGTAATGCCCAAGGCGGGGCTCTCCTCTCGAATCCGAGTGCCGCGGCGGCCTGGGAGGCGATGCCCCGTTGTCTCAAGACCAAGCCGCCTCCGTACGTCTGGCGGCTTCCAGCGCCATGCGCTCCGGGCAAGAGGCAGGCTCCCGCCAGCGCGGGGTCAGCCGCCAACGCCAACGGCTAGATGGTCGGCGACCCAAGCCGTCGTTGACGATCAGCGGCTCGGCGACTTTACGCGCGGCCTCGACCCCGACCGATATCGCGTGCATTTCGCGAGTGGCCCAGCTTCCGTTATGCTTCACTTAACGGAAGCTGTTCCAGGAGGTTGTCCATGCCCCGCCAGGCCCTCGCCGCCGTGCTGCTGCAGCTTCCCCTGCTCAACGATCGGCTGCGCCTCGCCGCGGAGGAGATCCTCGAGCTGGTGGCCGACGACGCCCTGCTCGTCCACCTCGAACAGCGCCGGTTCGGCAGGGGGCCACTGGCGCTGACCCCGCCCATGGCTCCGGGCGGTCTCCTCACCTTGCTCGACGGCATGGGGCTGGCGCTCGATCTCGATCGGCACCTCGCCCCCTCCCGGTCGGTCTTCCGGCCGCCGGCGCAGCCCCCCGGGCAGCTGCCCGGCAGCGGGCCAGCCCGGGCAGCGGCCGCAGGAGCCGCGATGAGCTCGGCCGGGACCTCTGGGGGCCGGCGCCGCTCCGAGGTGGCCGCGGCGCGCGTCGAGGACCTGGTCGCGGTCGACGGCGGCTACCTCTTCCGGCTCCGGCGTAGCAAGACCGACCAGGCCGGCGAGGGCCTCGAGCTGCCGGTCCTCGGCCGAGGCGCCGCGGTGGCCCTGCGCTACCATCAGGCCGGAGCTGCGCTGTCGAACCCGGCGGCGAGGCTCGCCGACTGACGATCAACCCAGCCACGCTTGCCCAGAGGAAGGGTCACCATGTCTCGCGATCTTGAAGTCCTCTTTCTGGTTCTTGCTGGAAAGGCCGCCGTCGCCCTCGTCCTAGTGCTCGTCGTGCTGGCGTTCGTGCGTTATTTCCGCGCAAAGCCCAACCATGTTGTGAGTGGGTCGCCGAGTGCCCCTCCCGAGGACGCTGAGGCTGGACCCGCCCCTGCAGCTACCGATTCCTCTCGCCGAGCTGCGGATCCCGGACGCGCAGAATGAACGGCCGTTCGTAGTACCTCGCCGATAAAGTCGAGGAGACGTTGACCGGCGACACGTGCACGGATTGATACCCTGGCTGTTCGATCTCCAGGAGGTATCTTCCCGCGGGAACCTCTGTAACCTGGAAGAAGCCATCTGCGGCAACCTTGATCTCAAGCGGAGGCATCGACGGACCATCACCCTCCGCTATTGTGGTGAGCCGCGCCACGCACTGCTCGGCGATGATCCTTCCTTGGTCCACTTCGACCCAGCCGGCGAGCGAGGCTCCTCGGCTGAATTGCAAGATCCCAACGTCGAAACTCTTGCCCGGTGGCACTGCCACGCCTCGTAAGTAGCTGGGGGCCAGATCACGCTCTTGCTCCGTAACGACGAGATCGAACGTGGAGGCCGGCAGCTCACAGGACCACCGTCCGCGCGCGTCGACGGGGCAGTTCATCGCGCCCTTGAGAACGTCGTCTGGGGGCACGGAGCGGCGTGGCGCGAGAGTAACGACAGTGAGGGCCTTGGAAAAGGGAGGAGCGACCCTCCCCGAGATCTCGCCGAGCGGCCAGGTCGGGATCGCCACAGCCGCCAGAGTCGCCGGCTGCCCGACGGTCACCTTCACCGGACGGCACCAATAACCGGCTATCTCTGCTCTGGCTTCCCAGGTCGTTGCGGCGGCCAGCGGGACAACCACGGACTTTGACGTGAGCCCGACGACCACGCTCTCGCCCTTGCCATCGACGGGTCGAAGGGTGAGCTGGCCGCGTAATGGCGCCGTCTCCGGACCTCTGAGGACCAGCTCGAATCGCACTGCCGCCTGGTCGTTCGGACTGCTCGCTACGCACTGGGGCAGCAACAGCGCGAACCAGGCGGCTAACGCCAAGATCCCGCGGCGGCTACTGGACACGGCTGCCCGGTCTCGTGCCATAAGCGTTACAGTGGAAGCACTCGGCGGGACAGCCGCTCCCGTCATTGCTGCACCCACCGCCCCCGCCACCTCCGCCACTGCCCCCACCACCGCCGCCCGCATTGGGATCCGAGCATTCTTGCCCTTTTGCGGTGCAGATGCAGGCGTAGTCAGTGCCGCCCAGGCACGCTGCGTCACATCCGATAATGCGGCAGCACCCGACGCACCACTCGTTCCAGCACGCACTCTCCACATCATTGGTGGCTTCGTCGCAGCAGAGACTCCTGCTGGTGCGAGCAGTGACAGCGGAACTATCGATGGGGCCTTCACACCCCGGCGCTCCGCCAACCTGCGGGGATGCCGACGACGAAGACTTTCCGCTAAGCGCACCGCCGGGCACCGGGCACTGCCCGGCGTTCGATGACCGCGCGCCCTTCCGTTGAAGGCGCAACGAACGTGGGTGAATCCCTAGGTTCAGCATGTTCTGCTCGACGGCCACCAGCGCCAGAGCGATCGCATGGGCGTGGCGATCGAGGAGCTCCCGCTTGCCGTCAACTTCGGTTTGGTGTGTGGAGAGGCTCGGTGTAGCCGAGACCCACTCGCCGGTATGGTTGTCGGTGAGTTGCAGCGCAGCGGTCTTGGTGTTCCAGCTGAGCTGTAGGCTCTCCGCGGCCGACTCGAAGGCAATGCTCTGAATCCCATCTGCTCCGGCGAGATCGGCGCTGATGGTAGCGAATCGTGAGCCGCCCTTGTCCAGCGCTCGGATGTCGAGATGGTTTTGCGTCCACTCAACTTCGTACCCTTCTACTCCTAGCTTCCGGCTCTCCGGATCAGCCTTGAACGCCCGCTCTTCCGCCCGTGCTGCAACGCTTTGCAGCAGCGCAGTCAGAAGTAGGCTGCTCGCGATCAACAGCGCCCTTCGTCGAAGCATCTCATTCCCCCCTTCTGGGAACTGCCCCTGGGTTTCCCTCCCGCCCGGGCGTGCAGGGGCCTTACAGCCCCGGCAGCCAGCTTCCAGCCTACGGTTGAGCACAGCTGTTACATACATAGTGACTCAAGCGGGGGAAAACAAGACACCCCGGACGGTTCCCGGGGTGCTGGATCTCGCGTATAGCCTGCCTGGTGGGTCGAGGTCGCGCCCCTAGCCCGCATTTCTCATGAAGGAGTGAGAAAGGGCTGCCTCTATGTGGTATAAGTGTTGTGTCACCAAGCACTTAGACCAGACAAGGAGAGCAGCCCTATGGCGACAGACTGTATCCCTCAGCAGCTTGAGTTTCAAGGGTCGGGCCGGAGGCGGGTGATCGCCTCGTTCGACGGGGGAACCCTGAGCTCGGATGGCGGTCTGTTGTTGCTGGGCGAGGTGGAGCGGCGACGGGGCATCCTGCGGCAGTTTGCAGCCTGCTTCCGGGATCAGCGCGACCCGGAGTTGATCGAGCACAGCGTCGAGGAGTTGGTGCGCCAGCGAGTGTTGGGATTGGCGCTCGGTTACGAGGATCTCAACGACCACGACGAGCTGCGGACGGATCCTTTGCTGGCGACGATCGTGGGCAAGGCAGATCCCACCGGCAGGGATCGGCGCCACGAAGGGGACCGCGGCAAGCCGCTGGCTGGCAAGAGCACGTTGAACCGGCTGGAATGGGGTGCGGTCCTCCAGGACAAGTATCGGAAGATCGCGATCGATCCCGAGGCGGTAGACCACTTCTTGGTCGAGGTTTTTCTGTCGGCCCACGAGCAGGCGCCGCAGCAGATTGTCTTGGATCTGGATGCGACCGACGATCCTGTGCATGGACAACAAGAGGGCCGCTTCTTCCACGGCTACTACGGCGGGTACTGCTACTTGCCGCTCTATATCTTCTGCGGCGACCATCTGCTGTGCGCTCGGCTGCGGCGCTCCGACATCGATGCTTCGGCCGGTGCCGTCGACGAGGTCACACGCCTGGTCGATCAGATCCGCAACCGTTGGTCGGAGGTGGAGATCATCCTGCGCGGGGACTCGGGGTTTGCGCGCGAAGAGCTGATGGCCTGGTGTGAGCAAAACGGTGTGGGCTATGTCTTTGGCTTGGCTCGCAATGCCCGGTTGCAGCGCGCTCTGGGCGGCGAGTTGGCGCAGGCTCGCGCGCTCTCGGAATCGTCGGGCAAGGCCGCGCGTGTGTACCGAGATTTCGTCTATCGCACCCGCAAGAGCTGGTCGCGGGAGCGACGCGTCATCGGCAAGGCTGAGCATCTCCCGCGCGGCGCCAATCCCCGGTTCCTGGTGACCTCGCTCGACCTCGGACAATGGAGCGCAGCGGCGCTCTACGAACGGCTCTATTGCGCTCGTGGCGAAAACGAGAATCGCATCAAGGAACAGCAGCTGTGCCTGTTCGCCGACCGCACCTCGTCGCATTGGATGGGCACCAACCAAGTACGGCTCTGGTTTTCCTCGGTGGCCTACATGCTGCTCGACGAGCTGCGGCGCCTGGGTCTCCAGGGGACCGACCTGGCGCGCGCTCGCTGTGACACGATCCGCAACAAGCTGCTCAAGATCGGTGCGCAAATCCACGTCAGTGTCCGCCGCGTCCGGGTGTGCTTGGCCAGCTCCTACCCCTACGCCGCGCTGTTCACGCAGATCACTCAACACCTGCGAGCTGGACCCACCGTCGCTGGCTGATCGCCCCGCCCGAAGCGCGCGTGCTTCACCGGCGCCGGGAGCGGTGTCTCTTGACCAGCGACGCCAAGCGCCTGGGCTGCGCAAACCCCACCAACTTTCGCTCAGTTACCGCCGGCCGCCGCGTACGGTTCTCCCTTGGGACCGGGTTTCCTGACCGATGGTCGCTGTCTCATCGGCAGCGAGCAGCCGCCCGGCCCAAATCGCCCTTGGGCTTGAGAAATGCGGGCTAGCGCTCCCCTGCCATCAGCTCTCTCAGACGCGCGATCATGCGCAGGCGCGCCCGCCGCACTGAAGCGGGCTTTGCGCCGCCAAGCCTCTGCGAGAGCTCGTCTCCGTCGAGACCCAACCTAATCAGCCCTAAGAGCCGTCGTTGCTGCGGTTTCAGCTCCCGCACGAGACGCTCGAGGTCGAGGCGCGCACCGTGCTGCTCCTCGCCGCTCGGCGCTGCGCCGGCGAGCCACTCGAGCTGCTCGAAGTCGACTCCGACGAGCTTGCTCTTGCGCTGCCGCCGCACGTAGCCGCGGCAGAGGTGCCGCACGGCGCCGATCAGCCAGAAGCAGGGCTCCCGGATGTGCTCCCACCTGGTGACCAGGGCCAGCAGCGCGTCCTGCAACAGGTCCTCGCTGTCCTGCACCGGAACGCGATACGCCTTGAGCGTCTTGACGAGCTGCGGCCGCACGCGCTCGAGGACCGTCGTCACGTCGGCCGACCATTCCGGATCCCGATTGACCATCGTTCACCGCCGCAGGCGGTCGCCTTCTACGCCGCCGCCGACGGCTCCTCGTGGTCCCGGGGCGTGAACTCGATCCGCACGCGGCGCAGCACCTCGTAACGCCACGAGATGAAGTCGCGCAGGTCGGATTCGACTTCCTTGCCTCGGCGGTGGCCGATGTGTTCCTCGGCTCCCACCTCGACACAGATGCCGGCCCGGACCCGCGGCTCGAGGTCGTCCCATTCGAGATGCACCAGGGGCTTCTCGTGGGTCGGCTCGAACGGCAGCTCCGGCCGGTAACGCGAGTGGACCAAGTAGCGGCTGACGACCGGCACCACCTCGGCCGCGCGGCGCGAGCCTGGGTCGTGCAGCACGTAGGCGAGGAACCCGATCACCGCCCGCGCGCGTGGATGCAGCTGGGTGGACTCGAACAGCGCGTCGAGCCCCAGCTGCACCGCGCCCAACTTGAGCGCCCACGGCCATTGGCGCTCGAGGCAGAGAGCCAGCAGCTCGAGCAGCGCGCCTGCCGCTTCGTAGTCCTCACCCAGCGCCAGCAAGCCGATGACCACCCGGCCCAGCCGGCGCAGCGCGCTGCAGCTGTGGCCGCAGCGCCGCGCGGCCTCCGCGGCCAGCCGGCGCAGGTGCAAGCGCATCCCCGGCTCCGCCACCCCGGCGATGAGCAGATCCGCTATGATGAGCAGCCTGCCGGCACCCTCCGGATTGCCGCACTCTCGCATGGCCACGGCCAAGCCCAGGCGGCCGGTGACCGTCCACGGCTGCACCCCGTCGACCAGCGGCATCGCCGCCTCGAGCAGCGGTAACGCCTCATCCTGGTCGCCGGCTTCGATCAGCGTCCAGCCCTGCTCGACCTGCGCCTTGCCGGCTTCGAGAGTGCTGCCGTAGTCGTCGAGCAGCACCACTGCCCGCTCGCCGAGCGCCAGCGCCTCCTCCCAGCGCTGCTGCTCGCGGCGCAGCCTGGCCAGCGCCCGGCAGTACAGCGCCCGGCCATAGCCGAGATCCGGCGCCAGCTGGCGGGCGGCCCGGCGCAGCTCTCCGGCCGCCGCGGCGAGGTCCTCCATGTCGAGCAGGCGGTGGGCTCGCTCGCAGCGCACCTCGACCAGCAGCTGCCGATGCAGGAGCGCTGCGGGATCACGCGCGGCCAACAGGCCGGCGATGTCCCAGGCCAGGTCGACGAGCCGCAAGGCCAGCAGCGGCTCCTCGTCCCTGGCCGCCTCGAGCAGTTGCCAGGCCACCTCGATCGAGGCGTAGCGCGGCTCCGTCGCCGCCGTGCCCCAGCTGTCGGGGCGTGCGAGGAGCTCGCGCACCCGCTCCGCGGCCTCGCGGCGCTCGCGCTGGATCGCCGCCATCTTGCCGTCGAGCCCCGTCTCGCTCTCGAGCTCCCGCAGCAGCCGGCGGATCGCGGCGTCGGCCTCCGGATCCGTCCAGGGAACAAGCTGGTTGCGCTCCTCGGCCGCGAGCCGGCGCCGGCAGGCCACGCAGCTCGCGACGTGAACCAGCAACACCCGTTCCCTGGCGCCGAGGGTGGCCAGGGTGGCCGCGTCCAGGTGGCGCTCCGCGGCCCGCCGCTCAGTCACCGCGGCCCCTCGGTCTCGCCGCGCTCGAAGAGCATGACGTAGGCGTGGACGATCGCCTCGATCGCGTCCACGACCACGACTCGGCTGCCCTCGTCCATGTCCTGGATCTTGAGCAGGCAGCGGACGAGGCGGGGATCGCGCAGGTCGCGCCCCAGCAGGCTGTCGAGACTGACCCCGAACAGCCCCGCCAGCCGCACCAGGAGTTTGACCGTCGGCGTGTGGACGCCGCCCTCGTACTTGGCGACCATCGACTTCGAGATCCGCAGCTCCTGGGACAGCGCGCGCTGACTCCAGCCCCGACCTTCGCGCAGCTCCTTGATGCGGGAACCGAGAACTTGGCCGAGCCCCTGCTCCGAGGGTCCGTGAGAGGTCTTCGTGGGCATGGGACATAGAATGACCAAGATCTGCCCAATTTGCAACCGTTGCGTAACACTCACCGGGCTCTGAGTGCGAGCCGTCACGGCACCCTTTAGATGCGATTGGACTGGAAAGGTGCGTTACGCTCAACTTTGCAGCACATTTCCTCCTCGAACTTGCGAAACTGAGTGAACCGATCCCGCCGGGCGCTGGCGGCCATCCCGGCCCCGGTCTTTAGTCCCGGCGATGAGGAGGTTGGTATGCCCCGTACGACCCGTCGTCTTGCCCCGACCGCGCTTCTCTTAGGCCTCGCCTTGCTCCTGGCGGTTGCGCCCGCCCAGGCGCGCGAGAGTCCCTCCTCCGGCTGGTTCAGCTCGCTGACCCATCAGCTCATGCAGTGGACCGCAGGCTGGTGGGGGTTGGCGGGCCAAGCCACCAAACCGCCCCTCTCGCCCACCGGCCCGCGGCCGCCGGTGACGGTCGACTGCGGTCCCGAACTCACACCCGATGGATGTCCGCACGCGATCGTCATTCGTCCGGGGGCGGCGCAGCCCCGAAGCTAGCCCTTGGTGGAACTGCGGAACGAGGAGGTCCGACCCCCCTTCTTCCGTCCATGAGCAATCGATGGCACAATGGAGTGCTCGGGAAGAACGATGCCTGAGCACCCACCGCCAGCGGATCTCGATCGGCTCGTCGAGGGCACGCTCTCCGCCCACGACAAGGCCCTGCTGCTCTCCCATCTCCTTCGCCGGTGTCCTCGCTGCTGCGGCGCTCTCGCTCGACGCTGTGGCTTCGAGGTTCCCGGCGAAGCGGCGGGTGAGGACTACGGCGCCGCGATCGACCGCGCCCTGGCCGCCGCACTTCGCATCACCGCGCCCCGCCTGGAGGCGCTCGCCACGCTGGACTCCCTGCTCGCCCTGCTCACCGGCGACGGCGGCCGGACTGGACCGTCCGCCGCGGAGCTGTCGGCGCTGCAAGGGCTGCCGCGACTCCGCGCGCTGCTCGAGGCCAGCCGCGCCCTGCGGCACGAGGACCCACAGGGCATGCTTCGCTTTGCACGGCTGGCGCGCTATGCGGCGGATCGCCTGCGCATGCGGGACTTCGGCCGCGCGCCGGTGGCGGATCTCCGCGCCCTCGCCTGGGCCGAGCTCGCCAGCGCCTATCGGGTGTGCAACGAGCTTCACCAGGCTGACCGCGCGATGAACCGCGCCGTGTACTGGTGCCGGCGCGGCTCAGCGTCGGATCTCCTGCTGGCCCGGGTCGCGGGTCTCCTGGCCGCGCTGCTCGCCTACCAGCGGCGCTTCCCCGAGGGGCGCGAGCTGCTGGCCATCGTCTACCGCATCCATGCCGAGGCGGCGAATTGGCACCTCGCGGGCCGGGCCCTGATCACTCAGGGCAACCTGGCGGCCTGGGACGAGTCCCCCGCCGAGGCAGTGATCCTCTTGCGTCGCGGCCTCGACCTTCTCGAGCCGGACCGCGACCCGCAGCTGGAGATTCAGACCCTCTGGAACATGCTCAACGCTCTCGTGCGCTTGGGACACTTCCGCAGCGCCCGGCGTCTCCTCTGGCGGAGTCGCACCGTCTTGGCCGGCACCGTGGAGCCCCACCGCATGCGCTGGCTCGAGGGCAGGATCCTCGCCGGCCTGGCGGACTTTTCACGCGCCGAGGCCGCTTTCCAGCAAGCGCGAACCGGGTTCGTCGAGCAGGAACAGGTCTATCCGGCTGCCCTGGTCGGGCTGGACCTCGCCACCCTGTGGGCGCGCCAGGGCCGCGTCCGGGAGGTGTTCGACCTCGCCGAGGAGATGATCGTCACCTTCCGGGCGCTGCGCATCGCGCGTGAGGCCGTGGCCACGCTGCTCGTCTTGAAGCGGGCCTGTCACTACCGCGGCAACCGGATTCTGCAGGTGATCGAGATCGCCACGGATCTGCTCCAGCACCTCGAGCGGCAGCCGGCTAAGCCCCGTGCCTACCCGGGCGGCTCCCCGCCTTCGGGATCCGTCTCTCCCTCCTGACCGAGCAGCTGCTCCGGCGGAGGCGGCAGCTTGCCCTGCTTTGCCCGCCGCTGCATCACCCGCTCCACGGCTTCTTCGACCTGCCGGTCGAGCTCCTCCGCGGAGGGCGTCTCGAGGTCATCGTCGGTCGGCACGAACTCGCCGCGGTAGCCGGCGCGCTCGAAGCTCGCCAGCAGCTCGCCGCTGGCGCCGCCGCGCCGGCGGCGGCCCGCGTTGCGGCTGGCGATCGCGAAGAACTCCTGTTCCGACATGCCGATGATGCGCAGCACGGCGATGACGTGCTTGAACTTGAGATCCACCGAGCCGCCGAACACCCGCCGCAGGGACTTGGGCCCAGTGCCCAGCCGGCGCTCGATCTCGCTGACGGAGAAGCCCGCGGCGCGCACCGCCTGTCGCAACAATCCGGCGTAGTGCTTGGCCTGCACCTCGACCGGGGCCGGTTGAGTCTCGTCCATGGAACCCTCCCTGGCTCAGTGTACCTGATTCTGGCCCTTGCTGTGACACTATTCGCCTATGCTGTAACTTCGATCTCTTGGGCGGACTGCCACGGCCAAGGCAAGCGCCGGATCCCCCCTCACCTTAGAAAGCCGCTCGCCCGCACCAATTCGTGACAACTCGGAAGATGCGTGAGTTGCTTGCCCGCCAGGTTGAGGGAAACGCACCTCGCAACCTGGCTGGTAGTGCTCGGTGCAGGGCCGAGTGCTACAGGAGCGGTGAGCGTTACGCATCGTTTGACACCCAAATGCTGGCTGTGCGATGCTGCTTGAAGTGCGATTCGCGCAGGTGGCTCTCGCCAGCAGACATGGCTGCCAAGGAGGCAGGTCATGCCAGGAACGCTTCGGGTAATCCCAATTCTCTTGGGTGCCGTTGGAGCATCGCTCCTTGGCGCAGCCCCGGCTCTGGCCGGTAGTTGTGACGCTTACTGCGACGACGCTCCAGGTTGTTGCGGCAGTTGCAGCATCATTCAGGACAACTGCGCGGTCATTTGCTTCGCGGGCGGATACAGTGTGGACTGCTACAGCGCCCCTAAGAGCTGCGGAGGGGGCGGCAGGTTGGACTGCCACTTCCGGCCTCCTCCCCCCTCTCCATCCACTAGGCAGCACTCATCGACGGAGCCTCCCGCAAGCGGTTGGGCGCTCCTGCGCTACGAACTGCGGCCGGATGCGCCCATCGTTAGTGATCACGTGGTTGCCGTCCGGGCGTCCTCGGAGGACTTTGCACAGTTTGCCAGAGCGGCTGAGGCCCGACTGGAAAACGAGGAGATGGCGAAGCTCCGGCAAGACTCGGAAAAAGAGCTGTTGGCGGTAGCTCTCGGCGGCGGCGGCAGGGAGGTCCTCTTCGTCGCGCCGCGACGCGCATGCAATCGTCTGCGGTCGACGCTCGAGAACCGCCAGTTCGTCGGCCAGGTTCCAAGCGCTCCGCAGACGGTATATTTCCGGGCCACGACCGATGGCACGGGGCGCATCGCGTCCCTCGATGTCCTTTACTCCGAAGCGACCGAAGCGGAAACACTGGGGGTCGTGGCTTTCGGCGAAGAAAACTTGCAGGTTTGGTCCCGACAAACCCCGGCCCTCCCTTTGGAACTATTCGGGTCCCTGCGCGTGACACCCGACGGTAGAGTCGGCTACATGCTGGTGGGGGGGAACTCGCTGTTCTGACGGACAGCATCGTACCGCGATGCCCGCTGGCGCGACGGGCTGCGTTCGTGCAGCTCAGGGAGCGGCCGTACTCGCAGCAGCAAGCGAGGCCTGACCGGTGTGACCACCGCGACCGAGGCCTCAGGTCAGCTCGATCTCGACGCCTCCCGTGATGCCGGCCACGAGGTTGTACAGGGCGGCGACCAGCAGCCCGACGATGAAGCCGAGCAGCCCGTAGAGGACCGGGAAGAAGACGATCGCACCCACCCCGAGTACAGCGCCCAAGATCGAGCCATGGTGGTCTGAGCCCATGCTGCTGCCGAGAGCCGCTCCGAAGAGCGAGAGGAGCGCGACCACGGCGCCGACGATCAAGCCGAGGAGCGCATACAGGGTACCCTGAGTCTTGGCTACGGATAGGACGCCCACGCGACGTATCACGGACTTGGCCATCTCTCACCCCCACTGAAAGTTCCTCCATTATCGCTCCAGTCCGGGAGGGCCGCCGCGGTTCCGGCCGGCCTACCGGTCCGGAGCTTTGCCGCGAGTAGGCCTCTCGGTAGAATGGCGCGTCCCCCCTGGCGGGACCGGAGGCCACGATGATGAAGCGCTTGCCCCTCGTTCTGTCGACGCTCGCCGCGTACGCGCTCGCGGCCTACGCTCCGCACGCGGCCATTGCCTGGCAGGGGGCCACGCCACCGGCGTCGGCTGCGCCGGCCTCGGCGCCGGCGCCCGTGCCGCCGGTCGCTGCCGTGCGCCCTTACGAGGTGAAGTCGCCGAACGGCTCGCGGGTCGACGATTACTACTGGCTGCGTGACGACCAGCGCAAGAACCCGGAGATGCTCGCGTACCTGGCGGGTGAGAACGCCTATACCGACGCGATGATGGTGCACACCAAGCCGGAGCAGGAGCTGCTCTTCCAGGAGCTGCTCGGACGCGTCAAGCAGGACGACTCCACGGTCCCGACGCGCAAGAACGGCTACTGGTATTACAGGCGGTTCGAGGAGGGCAAGGAATATCCGATCTATGCCCGCCGGAAGGGTTCTCCCACCGCTCCCGAGCAGGTGACCCTCGACGGCAACGCGCTGGCGGCCGGCCACAGCTTCTTCCAGGTCGCCGGCACGGAGGTGACGCGGGACGGCAAGCTCCTCGCTTACGGCGAGGACGTCGTCGGCCGGCGTCAATACGTCCTCAGGGTCAAGAACCTGGAGACCGGGGAGACGCTCGCCGATGCCATCCCCGGCGTCTCGCCCTCCTTCGCTTGGGCCAACGACGGCCGCACGCTGCTCTACGTGGAGAAGGACCCGGTCACCCTGCTCGGCTACAGGGTGCGCAAGCACGTGCTGGGCACCGATCCGAAGAGCGATCCCCAGGTGTACGAGGAGAAGGACCACTCGTTCTACCTCAACGTGTCGAAGAGCCCGAGCGACCGCTTCCTGGTCATCGCGCTCGAGAGCACGGTGTCCACCGAGCAGTGGGTGGCGAGCGCCGACGATCCGCAGCTCGCCTTCCATGTCCTCCTGCCGCGCGAGCGGGACCACGAGTACTCGGCGGCGGATCTCGGCGACGACTGGGTCCTGCGCACCAACTGGCAGGCTCCGAACTTCCGCATCGTGCGCGTGCCGATGGCGCGGATCGCCGACCGCGTCGCCTGGCGCGACATCGTGCCGGCGCGGGCGGACGCGTTCGTCCAGGACTTCGTCCTCCTCGCGGACCATCTCGCGGTCGGCGAGCGCTCGAACGGCCTGCTCGAGATCCGCATCAAGCGCTGGAGCGACGGCAAGGAGTCGCTGATCGCCGCCGACGAGCCCTCGTTCACCTTCCTGCTCGGCTACAACCCGGAGCAGGACTCGGCGACGCTGCGCTACGTCTACACCTCGCTGACGACGCCGCGGTCGGATTACGATCTCGACCTCGCGACGGGAGCCAAGAAGCTCCTCAAGCGCGACGTCGTCCTCGGCGGCTTCGATCCGGCGAATTACACCTCCGAGTTCGTCTGGGCGCCGGCCCGCGACGGCAAGCGGATCCCGGTCTCCATCGTCTATCGTAAGGGTTTCCGCCGCGGCTCCGGCGCGCCGCTGCTGCAGACCGGCTACGGTTCCTACGGCGCGTCGAGCGATCCCGCCTTCAACCCGAACACCCTCTCGTTGCTCGATCGCGGGTTCGTCTTCGCGCTCGCCCACATCCGCGGCGGCCAGGAGCTCGGCCGCGCCTGGTACGACGACGGCAAGCTCCTGCACAAGCAGAACACGTTCAACGATTTCGTCGACGTCACCCGTTTCCTGGTGGCGCAGGGATACGCCGCGAAGGACCGCGTCTTCGCGCTCGGCGGCAGCGCCGGCGGCCTGCTCATGGGCGCGGTCGTCGACCAGTGCCCGGAGTGCTACCGCGGGGTGATCGCCCTGGTGCCCTTCGTCGACGTCGTGACGACCATGCTCGACGAGAGCATTCCCTTGACCTCCAACGAGTACGACGAGTGGGGCAATCCGAAGCAGAAGCCCTACTACGACTACATGCTCTCCTACTCGCCTTATGACAACGTCGAGCGCAAGGCCTATCCGGCTATGCTGGTGACGACCGGTCTGTGGGACAGCCAGGTGCAGTACTACGAGCCGACGAAGTGGGTCGCCAAGCTGCGGGCCCGCAAGACGGACGCCAACCCGCTCTACTTCCGCGTCGACATGGAGGCCGGCCACGGCGGCAAGTCGGGGCGCTTCCAGCGCCTCCACGAGACCGCGCTCTACGACGCCTTCCTGTTCGACCTGCTCGGCCGCGACCTCGCCGCGGAGGCGCAGCGCGCGGCGCCACCAGGGCCTGCTGGCCGTCCTCCCGCACCGCCGGCGCCGGGACGCTTACCACCCGCCGAGCCGTTCATGCCCTCTCTGAAGGTTGGCGGGTTACCTCCGCCAGCTTTCGAAAGGCCGGTATGGACGCCGCGGCGAAGACCAGAGTGAGGGCGACCTCGACCACGAATGAAGAGTCCACGCCGGTCTTGAGGACCGACGACAAGGGAACCGCCTCTATCAATCCGCAAAAGAACGGGACCACCGCAAAGTCGCCAGCTGCGTGCAGGACGATAGAGGGCAGAATCGATCCTGACAAGTAGACAAGCCGAGCGTGCAGTGCGCTGACAGCCAGGAAGAACGGCAGAAAGGCGAACGTCGCATAGGCATGGCTGACGTAGTGGGCGAGAAAGAACATCACGCCGGTGATGAGCGTGGCAGCGATCCAACCATGACGACGCTCGATCTGAGACAGCATGTAGCCTCGGAATCCCGCTTCCTCGGCCACGCCGGCGACGACGCTGACCACCAGGAGAATCGAAACCACCGTCCAAGGGGGGTAGTTGGAGAAGTCGAATGGGAGCTTGAAGGCGTCGCGTGGGGTCTCTGCCAGTCTCGGAGTCAAGAAAGCAAGACCGACGACGCTGAGAAGGCCCAGGCCGCCCGCCAACAACGACCAGCGCCATACGATCCCCGTGATGGGAGTCGCGCGGAGATCCCGCCGCCGCGTTTCGCGTGTCGCCTGCGGCCACCCGCTGCCGTCGACGTAGCGCCAGAATCCCCACAACCACGCCGCACTGGCGGCTAGCATCCATGGAACCCGGGGGAAAAGCTTTAGATTCGGGAAGATGAAAACCGCTGCCAGCTGGCCCACCTCGTTGACCAGGAGACCAAGCAAGATCGCGCGGATGATCACCGGGACCCGCGCCCAAAGGACTGTCATTGGCCGGGTCACTGCCTCACTCCTCATCTCACCCTCCTGCGGCGCGAAACCGGCGGGCCTTTGAAAATCTCGAGGAGCCGGGCGCAGAGACGCTCGATCGGGACCTCCTCGATCGAGCGCACGAAGCGGAGGAAGAGCCCGAGCAGGCTGGACCGGAAGATGAGCGCGTCGAGCTCGGGGTCCTGGGACCCGAGGTCCTCGAAGACGCCGCGAAAGGCCGCGAGGTAGCGCTCGAGCGGAGCGCCGAGATCGCGCAACGTTCGCACCGCGGTCCGCGACAGTGATCTCTCGAGACTGAGCGAGAGATACAGCCGGACGAGGTCGGGCTCCTCGCGGACTTTCGCGAGCAGGGCGTCCACGATGGCTGCGAGGCGGTCTCCGGGCGGCGCCGTCCGGTCGAGCGCGGTTCCGATCTCGAAGAGGTGCGCGACGCGCTCCCGGAGCGCATGGACCAGGAGCTCGTCCTTGCTCTTGAAGTAGAAGTAGGCCAGGCCCTTCGAAACGCCCGCGGAAGCCGCCACGTCGTCCATCGACGCGGCGTGGAAACCCTTCCGGGCAAACGCGGCGATGGAACCGTCGAGGATCCGTGTCCGCGCGATCGCGCGGAGAAGACGGTTGTCAGCGGCAAGGCGGGGCACGGCCCAATCCTACCATTGACTGACTAGACAGTCAATGGTAAAAACATGTGCCAACTTCCTAAGGCGCCCGCCAGAACCAGACTCCCCTGAAGGAGGGGAGGGAAGGGGGCGTCAGAAGCGCCGGCAGAGAGTGATGATGCGGAAGCCGCCGAAGGTCTCCTCGCCGCAGCGCAGGGCGTCGACCCGCCGCTTCAGGACGGGGAAGGTCGCGAGGGAGATACCCATCTGGGTGGCCTCGCCCTCGAGCACGACGTAGCGGATGTCGTACGCCCGGAGGTGTCGCCGGAGCAGCCGATCGAACTCCTCCCGCTTCTGGCGGCCGGCGAAGGGGACGGTGAGGTAGGGGTGGAACCAGAGCACCGGGCTGACCGACGGGCGGCCGGTGATGCCGTAGAGGATGGAGGAGTCGCCGAGCAGCCAGAAGTTGCCGGGGTGTGAGGCGAAGAAGCCCGCGACCTCGGCCAGGTCGCCGCTGCCGTAGTGGACGAAGGGCGGCACCCCCCAGCGCAGGTACCGCAGCGCGCCGGGCAGCGTAGCGGCCGCGGCGGCGGGCGGTGCGTCGATGCCGGCCCGCGCCTCGTCGACGAGCAGGTCGAAGCGCACGGCCTCGACGGCCGACGCGATCACCAGCATTGCGAGCACCGCCGTGGCGATGCGGGCCGGGAGCGGCGGCGGAGCGGCTCCCGGCGGGCGGCCAGGCGAGGGCTCGTCGGCGGCCGCGGTGCCAGCACCGGAAGGGCCGCGGCCCAAGCTTGCCTGGGCGAGGCCGGCGACCAGGAACACGTAGACCGCTGCCGTGACGGGGCTGCGCATGGTCGTCGCCACGAACGCCGCCGACACGGCGGTCAGGCCGAGGGCCAGAAAAGCGGCAAGCCGCCGTTCGCCATCGCCATGCCTGGCGAGCAGCGAGTGGAGCGCGATCGTGAGGGCCAGGGCAAGCGACGCGAGCGGCCAGAGCGTCAGCATCGGGCGCCAGAACGGCCAGCCGGGGCCGCGGCCCGCCAGCAGCAGCCGGATCCTCGCCGCGCCGACCACGGCCGGCATGGTGAGCGCGAAACGGCGTGCGGCGCCGGGGTCGGGCACCCAGCGGACCACGTAGGCGAAGACGCCGGCGAGCGCGCCGGCCGTTCCCAGGAGCAGGCCGCAGACGTTGCGGAGGCGCCGGCGCCTGGGCACCCGGAGCAGGGGTAGAGCGACCGCGATCGGGGCGAGAAACACCGCCGGGTTGGATTTGCTGAAGAAGGCGGCGGCGACGAGGATCGCGGCCAGGGCGCTCCAGAGGAGGGCGCCGGCATCGCCGCGCGTCCGTCGCGCGGCATTGCCCGCCGCCAGCGCGGCGAGGCCGAAGAGGAACGCGTGATGCTCTGCATAGGGTACGCCGATCGGCGGGTAGAAGGTGAGCGCCGACAGCGCCGCCCACCAGGCTGCCCAGGCCCGGCGCAGCCCGCACTGTCGCAGCAGCGCGAAAGCCAGCGCCGCGAACAGGCCATTCGCGACGGCGGCATGCAGGACGTAACTGAACCAGGAGACCCCGAGGACCCGGAAGAAGCCCGCCTGCAGGGCCGCCGGCACGACGGCGGCCGGCGTCATGAAGTCGCGGTAGGGGAGCTGGCCCGACAGCAACCGGTACCCGCCGTCGAAGACGATCGACTGGTCGAGCGGCAGGTAGCCCATCCGGCCGTAGTGGAGGGCGACGAGCAGCCCCCAGGCGAACAGACCGGCCGCCGGCAGGGCCGCGGAAGCTGCCACGGCGTACCGGGCGGGAGCTGCCCGCGTCTCATCCTTCATCGTGTTCGAGGCGAGCCCGAAGGCTGGTAGTGGGTCAGTCTCCCGCGACCTCCCTTTGGGCGAGGGGCCCAGGCTCCTGGGGCGGATGACTTTGGCCCCTCGCTCAAAGGGAGGTCGCGGGAAACTGACCCACTACCCGACAGTACCCTAAAGCTCCCTGCAGCGATCCGCGGCCCGATCCTATCACCGCGGACCCGAGATCGGTGCGACGGGCGCGGCTGTTCTCGCCTCGCCCTTTGCGCGTTGGCCGCCTTGGAATGGCACAACGAGATGGCCTGTCGCGGAATTGACAATGGGTGAACGGTTGGGCTACCCTCGCGAGACATCGAGGAGACATCCAGGAGACATCGGAGACGTCCAGGAGGAGAACGTGCCGCAACGCCTCGCATGCTTCCTGCTCCAGCTCGCGCCGGCTCTCTTCCTGCCGCTCCCACTCGCGGCCACGACGGCGCCTGGCGCTCGGCAGCCGACGACGCCCCCGTCGGCCGGCGGCGAGACGGTCGAGGTCAGCATCCGGATCGTCCCGTTCTGCGCGGTCGACGCCGCGGGCAAGCCGATCGCCGACCTCCGGCAGGACGAGATCGAGCTGCGTGTCGGCGGCCGGCCGGTGACCATCGATACCCTGGACCGCACCGCGGCGGCGCCGGGCGCGCAGGCTGGAACGGACGGCAAGCGCTCGCCGGCGCCCCCCGCACCGCCGCGGACCGTCGTCTTCCTCCTCGACTCCGCGTTCACCTCGCCGGCCGGGGTGCGCAATGCGCGCGTGGTGGCGGGGAAGCTGCTGCGCGAGATCCCGGAAGGGCAGCGCCTGTCGCTGTGGTCCCACAGCGCGGCGCACGGCCTCGAGCAGAAGGTGGCGTCGGTCGAGGCCGACCAGCGGGGCAAGCGGCAGTTCCTCGACGCCCTCGGCAAGCTGGCGCCGGAGCCTGACCGGATCGATACGGGCTCGGTCTCCGAGCTCGGATACAGCATCGGCACGGGGGGCAAGGGGGGGTCGCAGCTGAACGGCATGATCAACTCCGTGCAGACCGCCGCCCGCAGCGAGTACGAGGGGGTCGCCCGCGAGCTCGCCGGCGCGCTCGACTTCATGGCCGCCCAGCTGCGCCACCTGCGCGGGCCGAAGCTCTTCCTGGTCTTCTGGCAGGGACTCGATGCCGACCTCTTCTTCGAGGGCGACATGGGAAAGAATCCGGCAAGCAGCGAGGCCTACGTGGTGGGCGGGCAGCGGTACGGCCCCCTGATGACCCATTTCACGGCGCCGCTCCGGGCCATCGGCGACTCGGGCGCGATGACGGTCTTCGTCAACGCCAGCGCCCCGCAAGGGGTCGGTTCCGACGCCGACGGCCCGATCCGCCAGATGGCCCAGACCGCCGGCGCCTTCTATGCCGGCGGCGCCGACGCCGAGAGCGTCGCCGAGCGCGTCGCCGCCACCACCGCGGCCTGTTACGAGGCAGGCTTCTACCTCCGGGGGCGGCCCACGGCGGCGCGCGAGGCGGTGGAGGTGGTGATCAAGCGCCCGGCCGCGAAGACCTGGGCACCCGCGGCCCTGAGGCTGCGGGACACCTGGGAGACGCTGACCGCCACCGAGAAGAAGCTGTTGGTCCTCGACCTGGTGGCAGGCGGTCCGCAGGCCCAGCACGGACCCGTCCAGCTGAGCGTTGAGCAGCTGGACGGCACGGTGCAGAGCCGCCCGGAGAGCGGCGGCGGGCGTCGCTTGCGCTACCAGGCGGCCTGGCCGGCCGCGCTCGCCGGCAAGGAGCTGGACCTCTACAACGTGGCCCTGGCCCGGCCGGCCGGCGGCGAGAAGACCCCCCGGCTGCTGAAGTTCGACCTGCACGAGAAGGCGGGAACCGCCGCCGCGGACCCGCTGGAGGTGGACCTGGGGAAGAGCGACCGCCTGATCTGGGCGATCGTGGCCGTGGAGCCCGCCAGCGGCCGGGCCTGGTTCCGCCGGTTGCAGCTCGCAGGACCGGCGGCGCCGGGCGGCAAATAGGCGCGCCGCCCTCCCGGCCAGCCTGCCGCGAGCTGATCCCGCGGGACCCGAAAAACTCGAAGACGCCAGGATGGCGCTTGGAGCTGGTTCACGGGTGAAGTAGTCTGTCGCAGCAGGCAGCGGCACGCCGACTGCCTACGATCCGCGAGGTCGAAGCAGCAGCAAGCGAAGCGACCGCCGGCCGGCATCCAGCCGGCGCCGGCCGCTGGCGGCGGTGCGCCCCGGTGGCAAGGAACGGCCACGAAGCGCAGCAGCGAAGGAAGGGAGGCGACCCGAGCTTGGTGGAGGCCCGCATGGAACCCGAGGGCGCGGCGGCGACCGGGGCGAGCCGCATGCCCGGCGCCGGCGAAGGCGGCAAGAGCTTGCTCCTTCCGGCGTTCGTGGAGCGCTTCCTGCTCCAGATGGGGCGGTTCGTCCACATGCTGGGCCGCGTCTTCGCCTGGACGCCGCGGCCGCCCTACGACTGGCGGGAGCTGCTGGGCCAGATGGTCAAGGTGGGCGTCTCCTCGACCCCGGTGGTGCTGCTCACCGCGCTCTTCACCGGCATGGTCCTCGCCCTGCAGACCTTCACCGTGCTCAAGCGCTTCTCCGCCGAGAGCTACGTCGGCACGCTGGTGGCGCTGTCGATGGTGCGGGAGCTCTCGCCGGTGCTCACCAGCCTGATCGTGGCCGGCCGGGCGGGTTCGGCGATGGGCGCCGAGCTCGGCAGCATGCGGGTCACCGAGCAGATCGACGCCCTCGAGGTGATGGCGACCGATCCGATCCATTACCTCGTGGTGCCGCGAGTCTGGGCCGCCGTCCTGACGATGCCGCTGCTGGTGGTGATGGCCGACGGCGTCGGCATCGGCGGCGGCTATCTCGTCTCGGTGGTGCTGATGGGCGCCAACCCGGTCAGCTATCTCAACACCTCGTTCCAGTACACGGTCCTCAACGACCTGCTGTCCGGCCTGATCAAGGCGGCCGTCTTCGGCCTGCTGATGGCGACCATCAGCTGTCAGCAGGGCTTCTACACCACCGGCGGCGCCGAGGGCGTCGGGCGTTCCACGACCGCGGCGGTGGTGCTCTCGAGCATCGCCATCCTCGCCGCGGACTTCTTCCTCACCAAGCTGCTGTTCTGAGATGGATGAGATGGACGCGCCCACCCCAGCCCCCGCCCCCGCCCCGGGCCCCGCCGAGCGGCCGCCGGAGCCCGGGCAGCTCGCGATCCAGCTGCGCGGCCTGGTCAAGTCGTTCGGCCGCAAGCGGGTGCTCGACGGCCTCGACCTCGACGTCGCGGCAGGCGAGTCGATGGTGATCATCGGCGCCTCGGGCACCGGCAAGAGCGTCACGCTCAAGCACATCATCGGGTTGCTCAAGCCCGACTCCGGCTCGGTGCTGGTGGACGGCGTGGCGATCGAGCAGCTCGACAACCGCGGCATCACCGAGTTCCGGCGCCGCTTCGGCATGGCGTTCCAGGAAGGCGCCCTGTTCGATTCGATGAACGTCTTCGACAACGTGGCCTTCCCGCTGCGCCGGCTGTCGCGCAAGTCGCGCCGCGAGATCCGCCAGCGGGTCGACGAATGCCTGGCGATGGTGCGCCTCGAAGGCCTGGGTGAAAAGGACATCTCCGAGCTCTCCGGCGGCATGCGGCGCCGGGTCGGCTTCGCCCGCGCCATCGCCCACGAGCCGGAGATCCTGCTCTTCGACGAGCCGACCACCGGCCTCGACCCGGTCACCGCGGCGCTGATCGGCGAGGTCATCCGCGACATCGGCGAGCGCCTCGAGAGGACCATGGTGACCATCACCCACGACATGCACGTCGCCTTCCGGGTCGGCCATCGCATCGCCATGCTGGACCGTGGCAAGATCATCGCGGAGGCGCCGCCGGAGGAGTTCAAGCAGCTGCCCGACGCCCGGGTCCAGCAGTTCATCCACGGCGAGGCGGAGGGCCCGCTCACGGACCAGCCGGCCGGGGACGGAGCGGGCAGCGGGGAGGCGGGCGGCTTCGGCCGCCGACCGTCAGGGAACCGATAATCGACGCCGGCTGCAAGCTTCCGGAGGCGCCGGCGGGTGGCGGGCGCTTCGCGAGTCAGCCGCGGTGGAGACGCTATGGCGCAAATGATCAAGGTCGGGGTCTTCGCGACCGTCTGCATCCTGATCCTGGCGGTCCTGATCTGGAAGATCGAGGACATCAATCCGTTCCACAAGCAGGGCAAGCACCTCGGGGCGGTGTTCCCCACCGTCGCCGGGCTCGACGACAAGGCGGCGGTGCGCATGGCCGGCGTGCGCATCGGCCGCGTCGACGGCATCGGTCTCGCCGCCGACGGGCGCAGCGCCCAGCTGCGGCTGCTGATCGAGCAGCCGGTGCCGCTCACCCAGGGCGCCTCCGCCCGCATCGCGAACCTCGGCCTGCTCGGCGACAAGTACGTCGAGATCTTGCCCGGGCCGCCCACCGCGCCGCCATTGCCGGACAACGCGGTGCTGCGCGGCACCTCGCCGGTCAGCTTCGACGACGCCATGGCCAAGCTCGACAGCATCGGCACCTCGATCGAGAAGGTCACCGGGTCGTTCGGCGGCGGCAACCTGGGCGGCAACCTCAACAACCTGGTCGAGGACCTGCGCCTGACCAGCGCCGAGATCCGCGCCCTGGTGGCCGAGAACCGCGCCAACGTCGCCTCGACGGTGCGGAACTTCGACTCGCTGACCGCCACGCTCGCCCGCGAGCTGCCGCGCATCTCCGCCGACACGCAGCGCGCCCTCGACCAGGTGGCCGGCGTCATCGCCGAGAACCGCGGCGACGTCTCCGCCAGCATGAGCAACATCCGCGAGCTCACCAGCCACCTGCAGACCTCGGTCGACAACCTCAACAAGATCACCGGCGAGATCGCCAGCGGCCAGGGGACGGTCGGCAAGCTGGTGAACAGCGACGAGGCCTACAAAAGCGCCGTCTCGACCCTCGACAGCATCAAGTCCGGCGTCGAGAGCCTGAGCGGTACGATCGGCGCCATCCAGCGCTTCAAGATGGACCTCGACCTGCAGGGCTACCTGCTGCAGAAGCAGACGGGCACCTTCTCGCGCTCGCACTCCGCCTTCGACGTCCTGATCGATCCGCAGGACAGCCAGCGCCTGTACCGGGTCGGCGTCGCCGTCACCCCGAACGGCAACTACCGCACGCGCATCGACCGGGTCACCTTCACCAACGAGCAGGGCCAGACCTCCACGACCACGACGACTGACCAGGTCACCGAGGACAAGCTGGGATGGAACGCCCTGCTGGGCTTCCGCACCGCCCCCGACAGTGGCCGCTGGGCCGACGTCCGCTTCTGGGGCGGGCTGATCGAGAGCAAAGGCGGCGTGCAGGTGGAGTACCCGTGGAACGTCGGCCTGCGCCGCCCGCTCTGGCTGTCGTTCGAGGCCTTCGACTTCAGCCGCCCGCTCAATCAGCGGGCCCACCTGCGGCTGACCGGGAAATGGCAGCTCCACCCCAACGTCTACGTCATCGGCGGCTACGACGACCCGCTCGAGCAGCACTCGTTCTTCCTGGGCGCCGGCATCCGCTGGAAGGACGATAACCTGAAGTACTTGTTGGGGTCCGCTTCGAGGTTCTGACGCGGCGCCACCGCGCCAGGGCTGCCCTCAGAACCCGACGTACACCCGCTGGACCCGCGGCCCCAGGCGGGCGAGGAGCTCGTAGGGGATGGTGCCGGCCTGGGCGGCCACCTCCTCGGGGCGGAGGACGGCGCCGTGATGGACGCCGAAGAGCAGCGCTTCGCTGCCGGCGGCGGCATCCGGCGCGGCGGAGAGGTCCACCACCATCGAATCCATCGAGATGCGGCCGAGGATGGGCGCCGGCCGGCCGTCCACCAGCACGGCGCCGCGGTTCGACAGCGACCAGGGAATGCCGTCGTGATAGCCGAGCGGCAGCACGCCGACTCGCAGACGCTCGGCGGTGACGGTGTGGGTGCCGCCGTAGCCGACGCGGTCGCCGCGCGCCAGGGTGCGCACCTCGGCGATGCGGCTGAGCAGGGTGACCGCGAGCTGTAGCGGGATGGCGCTCGCGACGGCGGCGGAGGGGTAGAGGCCGAAGAGGCCGAGGCCCAGACGCACCATGTCGTAGCGCGCCTCCTGGAAGCGCGCAGCGGCGGCGGTAGCCGCGGCGTGACAGAGCAGGCCGCCGAAGCCGGCAGCCGCGAGCTCGCCGCGCGCCTGGTCGAAGAGAGCGAGCTGGCGGCGGGTGTCGCCGTCGGCGGCGGGATCCTCGGCGCTGGCGAGATGGGTCATCAGGCCGGTGACCCGCAGCGCGCCGGTGGCGCTCACCGCCCGCGCCAGGGACAGCGCCTCGCCGGGGGCGACGCCGACGCGGTGCATGCCGGTGTCCACCTTGAGATGGACGGCGAGCGGGCGGCCCGGCGGCAGGGCGGCCCGCGCCGCGGCGGCGAGGGGCTCGACCAGGGCGAAGGAGTAGACCGCGGGCAGCAGCTCGAAGCGCGCCAGCTTCGCCGCCTCCTCGGGGGTCGGCAGGGTCACCAGGATGGGCAGGTGGATGCCTGCCCGCCGCAGCTCGACACCCTCGTCGGCAGTCGAGACGCCGAGGTGATCGATGCCCGCCTCCGACAGCCAAGAGGAGAGCCGCACCAGCTCGCTGCCGTAGGCCAGGGCCTTGACCATTGCCAGGATGCGGGTGCCCGGCCCGCATACGCGCTGGTAGCTGGCGATGTTGCCGGCGACGGCGCCGAGGTCGACGAGCAGGCGGTTCGGCGCCATCGCCTCCATCAGGTCGACGGCGGCCGCCGCGATGCCGCTGTGGCGGGGCCCCTTGAGCAGCAGCGTGTCGCCGGGAGCGAGCAGGACGCGCAGCCGCCGCCGCACGGCCTCCACGTCGGCCAGCACGGCGGCCTGGCCGCCCGCGTGCGCAGCCAGGTAGGCGTCGCGCGTGGCGGCGAGCTCGCCGCCGCCGTCCTCCCGATCGATCAGCAGCAGGGCGTCGAAGCGGTATTCGCCGGCCAGGGCGCCGATCGCCGCGTACTCGGCGGCGGCGCCCGGCCCCAACTCGCGCATGCCGCCGAAGACGAAGACCTTGCGGCCGCCGCCGGCCGCCAGCTCGGAGGTGGTGCGCAGGGCGGCGCGCACCGAGATCGGATCGGCGCTCACCAGGTCGTTGACCAGGACGACGCCGGAGGGCGAGCGCCAGACCTCGAGCCGGGTCGGCGGCGGCACGTAATCGCGGAGGCTCTCGGCGATCCGTTCCTCGGGCACCCCCAGGAGGTGGGCGGCGCCGACCGCCAGCAGGACGTCCTCGACGATCTCCGCCGAGCGGGTGCGCACCCGCAGCCGGCGCACCGAGCCCGACGGGAAACGCACCTCGAGCTCCTCGCCGCCGAAGGCGGCCCCAGGTCCTCCCGGAGGCCCCGGAGGCCCCGGAGGCCCCGGAGGACGGCTGATCTCGTCGGCCACCCGGCGCCCGACGAGCCGCGGCAGCGTGGGGTCGCCGGGGAACCCGACCAGGCGGCAGGGGAGGCCGGCAGCCTCCTCGGCCACCAGCGCATCGTCCTCGGGAAGCACGAGCCAGCCGAGCTCCGAGAGAGCGGTCGGGGGCGCGGCGGCCGTGGCGGCCTTGGCGGCCGGGCTGCCGGACATCGCCGCGAAGAGGGACAGCTTCTCGCGGGCGAGGTGCCGGCGGTCCGCGAACGCGGCGATGTGGGCCAGGCCGACGTTGGTGAGGATGCCGCAGTCGGGCGCCAGGATCTCGCGCAGCGCCGCCATCTCGCCGGGAGCGGAGATGCCGGCCTCGAAGACGGCAACGGCAGTGCCGGGCGCGGCGGCGAGCACGGCGAGCGGCACGCCGAGCTGGCTGTTGAAGCTCCCCGGGCTGGCAGCGGTGGAGAAGGTGCCGAGCAGCTGCGCGTAGAGGGCGTCCTTGACGATCGTCTTGCCGTTGCTGCCGGTGATCGCCACGACCCGCCCGAGATGCGCGCGGCGGTACCAGGCAGCCAGCCGCTGCAGGGCGGCCAGCGGCGAGTCGACGGCGATGGTCGCCAGGCCGGCCGGCGGCGTGTCCGCGCTCACCAGCGCCGCCACGGCCCCGTTGGCGGCAGCCTGGCCGAGGAAGTCGTGGCCGTCCGCCTGGCGGCCGCGCAGGGCGACGAACAGCGACCGCCGCGGCAAGCGGCGCGAGTCGACGGCGACGGCCTCGACGATCACGGCGCTGGCGGCCGCCGGCGTCGCGCTTCCGGGCGCCGGCGCGGCGGCCCGGAGCTCACCGCCGACGATGGCGGCCAGGCGGTCCAGGGGCAGCGGGATCATGGCGAGGATCGAGAGCGGCCGGCGGCGCGCCTCGCGCGCTCAGAGATCCGGCTCGCGGCCGGTCAGGCGGCGGAAGGCCTCGACGTAGCGGTCCCGGGTGCCGAGCACCACGTCCGGCGGCAGCTCGGGCGGCGGCGATTGGTGGTCCCATCCCGAGGCGTCGAGCCAGTTGCGCACGAACTGCTTGTCGAACGAGGCGGGCTCCTCTCCCGGCCGCCAGTGGGCGACGTCCCAGTAGCGGGAGGAGTCGGGGGTCAAGGCCTCGTCGATCAGCAAAAGCCTATCCGTGAGCGTCGGCCCGTGACTCGCGCCCGCGCCACCCATAGTGCCTCTGCGACCCTCGCCGCCCCCGGCGGCTCCGGCTCCGGCTCCCGGGAGCAAGCCGAACTCGAACTTCGTGTCCGCCAGGATCAGATCGCGCTCGGCCGCCCAGGAGGCGCCGCGCTCGTAGAGGAGGAGAGTAAGGTCGTGCAGGCGCTCAGGGAGCGCTGCCGCGGTTCCTCCCGCCGCCACCTCTTCCGGCACCGAATCGGCCGCCGCCGCGGCCTCGGTCGCCGCCGCCACTCCTTTGGAGAAGGTGGCGAAGTCGACGTTCACGTCGTGGCCCGTGGCGGCCTTCGTCGCGGGGGTGAAGATCGGCCGCGGCAGCCGGCTGGCCAGCGCGAGCCCTGGCGGCAGCTCGATGCCGCAGACGCGGCCGCCTTGGCGGTACTCGCGGTAGCCGCTGCCGGCCAGGTAGCCGCGCGCCACGCATTCGAACGGCACCACGGCGGTCTTGCGCACCAGCACCGCGCGCCCGGCGAGCAGCGCCGCGTGCGGCCGGACCGCGGCGGGGAAGTCGGCGGGATCGGTGGCCAGCAGGTGGTTGGGCACGCTGTCGCCGAGGCGCCCGAACCAGAAGGTCGACAGCTGGGTGAGCACCTTGCCCTTGCCCGGGATGGCCGGATGCAGCACGTGGTCGTAGGCCGAGAGGCGGTCGGTGGCGACCAGCAGCAGGGTCTCGCCCAGGTCGTAGACGTCGCGCACCTTGCCGCGGCGGGGCGGCGGCAGCCCCGCGAGATCGGTGGCCCAGACGGCGGCTTCCTGCAAGCGTGTCCTCCTGTTCCGCGATCCCGCTAGTCCTGCGGCGCCAGGGACCTGGTCGACTCGCGGTCCGCGGCCGTCACGAGGCGCTCGCCCCGCAGCACGCGCAGCGACGCCGGGTCGAGGCTGGCGCCGTCCACGATCTCATACACCGGCAGCCGTTCGAGCCCCTTGAGGCGCGCGGTGCCGAGCTTGCGCAGGCCCACCGGCAGGCGCTCGCCGCCGTCGTCGACGTGGAAGAGGACGTAGGAGCGGACGCCGTCGGTGCCGCGGTGCAGCGGGCTGGGGCCGATCTCGCGATCGAGGCGCGCGACGTAGGCGCCGGTCGCCACCAGCCCGTTGTTGAGCAGCGTGCCGTTGCGGTTGATGTAAGCGTAGAAGCGGCGGGACTCCTCGCGCTTGTCCACCACGTCGAGGTCGCTCTCGGCCAGCGGCGCGAAGAAGCGGTGCACCGTGGGCTCGGGGTAACCCTGGCTGATCAGCATGGTCTTGACCTCGTCGACCTCCTGGGTCGCCTTGCCGGTGACCAGGCGCGACAGCTCGACCATGCCGGGGCCGAAGAACTCGTAGCGCTCCCCCTCCTCGTTGCCGCCGCTGCCCATCGGGATCAGGCGGTAAGCGCCGAAGTTGAGCGCGATGCGCATGCCGCGATCGAAAGCGAAGCCCTCGCGCACCGCCTGCTCGTAGTAGCGCTGCAGGTGGATGGCGCAGATCAGCAGGTTGAGCGCCTCGCGGCTCGAGTAGAAGGCGCCGTCCCCCAGGTACTTCTCGAGCTTGACGCGGCGCGCGCCGGCCAGGCGGTTGATCCGGCGCTGGAAGCGGAACATGGCGCGGAAGGCCTCGTCCTGGCTCTCGCTGGCGGAGCGCTGCAGGTAGGAGACGGTCTGCGAGAACTCGCTGATGTCGTAGATCAACCCGAAGCGCTCGACGCGCGGGTCGAGCACCCAGGGTGCCATGAAGTCGAGCGGCCGGGTGACCGGCGACAGGACGTGCGCCGCCCGGTGCGCTCCGCGGACCGCCAGCGCCTCGCGCGCCACCAGGCTGCCGTCGGCCTGGGGCTCGACACGCAGCAGCGAGCGGCGCACGGCGTGAAAGAGCTCGAACTCCTTGAGCTTGATCAGCAGGCTCTCCCAGACCTGCACCAGGATCGGCGGCAGCAGGCGCACCGGGTTGTAGGCCTGGCGGGTGGCCAGGAACGACAGGTATCCCGAGCGGTTCAGCAGGTCGCGGGCGCCGTTCGCGGGGTCGGCGGCGAGCAGCATGGAGGCGATGGTGCGCAGCTCGGGATCGCACGCCAGCTGCTCCTGGTGCCACCGGTACAGGTCGCCCAGGCGCTGGCGGATCTCGCGGCCGTCGATCTTCAGGTAGCCGTTGAAGTAGCTGCCCAACTCCGCCAGGTCGGGGCTGATGTGGTCCTCGGTGAACACCAGCACGTTGTCGCGCATGCGGGTGAGCAGGCGCGGGAAGAGACCCTCCTCGGCCTCCTCCGTGGCGCCGGCGACCCTCTGCACCAGGTCGTAGGTGCAGGCGAGGACCCGGTCGAGCAGGCGGTCGCAGACCCGGTACTTGATGGCGTCGCCCAGGCGGCGCCCGATCTCGAGGTCCTCCCGCAGGACGCGTTTCGGCGTCTCCTTGAGCAGCCGGGCGATGTCGGTCGAGTGATGCAGCCAGAACACGGCCGGGTAAAGGCGGCCGTAGTTCGAGATGGTGGCGTTCTCCACCGCCCGGGTGAGCAGGGCGCGGTAACGCTCCCAGGCAGTATTGTAAAGTTTACGGTCATAGGTGTCCCGCCGCTGGATGGCGAGCTGCACCCCTTCCTCGCAGTGGATGTACTGGCGTAGCGCCGCGTGCAGCGCGAGCATGCCTTCCGAGAGCAACACCGGGAAGCCGTGCAGCGGGGTGGCGCCCTCGTCCTCCAGGAAGACCGGCTGCGGCACCGGCAGGGAGCGCTGCAGATCGGGCATCAGGCGCCCGATCTCCTCGGGGTCGCGGCGCAGGAAGTTGAACGGCCCCGGCAGCAGCGGAAGGAGCGACGACGGGTTCATGCGCTGGCGCGGCAGCTCTGGCGTCGACAGGTTCGAAGGTGAATGGTCACGTATAGCATACCGGCCCGCCCGCCGAAACCGTACCTGCTGAAGGCAATCTAGGGCACCGCCTGCTAGACTCTGGCGCCGTTGCGGGTCGCGAGGAGACGAACCGATGATGGAGATCCCATCGCTCTTGCTGGCCGACGGGGGCGGCGCCGAGGCCGAGCTGCTGGCGGTCGGCTGCTTCCAGGGCGCCGCGCCCGAGCTCGAGGCGCTGCCCGAGCAAGTGCGGCGGGCGGCGCTCGGGATCGCCGCCCGTCCCGGGTGGAAAGGCCGCGAGGAGCAGGTCGGGCAGGCCGACGCCGGGGCGCCAGGCCAGGTCGTCGCGCTCTACGGCCTCGGAGCTGCGGCGGAGCTCAGCTTCGCCAAGCTGGCGCGCTGGCTGGGGCGCGTCGCCGAGGACGCCCGCACCGGCGGCGTGCGGCGGCTGGGAGTGGTGCTGCCGCGCCACGCCGAGACCACCGGCGCCGCGGCGGGGCGGATCTGCCGCGCCCTGGCGCTGTGCGGCTATCGCTTCGAGCGCTACCGCAGCGAGCCGGACAACGGGCGCCTCGAAGCGGTCGTGCTGGTGCCGCCGGCCGGCGCCGAGGCCGACTACCGCGCCGCCCTCGACACCGCCGCGAAGGTGGCGTCGGCGGTGGCCTATGCCCGCGACCTCGCCAACACGCCGGGCAACGAGGCGACGCCGGCGTGGATCCAGGAACGCGCGCGCGAGCTGACCGCGAGCCATGGCCTGTCGCTGACGGTGCTCGACGCGGCGGAGCTGGCGCGGCGCGGCATGGGCGGCCTGCTGGCGGTGGGCGGCGGCTCGGAGCATCCGCCGCGGATGTTGCGCCTGGCCCTGGGTGACACCCCCGGCACCCTCGCCCCCCACGGCACCCTCGGCCAGCACCGCGGGGCCTCGGGCCGCTCGCCGCGGCCGGCCGTGGCGCTGGTCGGCAAGGGGGTCACCTTCGACTCCGGCGGCATCTCGATCAAGCCCGCCGCCGACATGGAGCAGATGAAGTTCGACAAGTCCGGCGCCTGCGCCGTGCTGGGGGCGATGCGCGCGGCGGCGGATCTCGAGCTGGACCTCGGCCTGCGCGCCTACCTGCCGCTGGCGGAGAACATGCTGAGCGGCGGCGCCTATCGGCCCGGCGACATCGTGCGCTGCTACAACGGCAAGACGGTCGAGATCACCAACACCGACGCCGAGGGGCGGATGATCCTGGCCGATGCCCTGGCCTGGGCGGTCGAGGAGGGCAGCGACGCGCTGGTCGAGCTGTCGACGCTCACCGGCGCCTGCGTCGTGGCTCTCGGCCACCAGGCGGCAGGGCTCTTCACGCCCGACGACGGGCTGGCCGCGGAGCTCGACGCCGCCGCCGCCGACAGCGGCGAGCGGCTGTGGCGCCTGCCCTTGCTGCCGGAGTTCCTGGACGACATGAAGTCGCTGCACGCCGACCTGCGCAACTCGGCCGGCCGGTGGGGCGCGGCGAGCACCGCGGCGGCCTTCCTGTCGCAGTTCGTGGGCGGGCTGCGGCGCTGGGCGCACCTCGACATCGCCGGGATGGCCTACGCCCGCTCCGAGGACGGGCGGGGCACCGCCGCCACCGGCTTCGGGGTGGCGCTGCTGGCCGACTGGCTGCGCCGGCAGGCCGGGTGAAGAAGATGAACCGGCGGCGCAACCAATCCGCGCCGGCCGCCGTCTAGCCGATCGAGGGGATGCGGGGGAGATCCGATCGACGCTCTGAGCAGGCCTCGCGAGGCGCATCGCAACGCCGCCCCCGCTGTCCAGCGCCCGCTGCTCGCCATCGAGGGGCTGGAGGTCACCTTCCCACGCGGACGCGATGGCCGGGAGAGCGAGGGACGGGTGGCGGCCGTCCGCGGGGCGTCGTTGACCGTCGGGCGCGGCGAGTGCGTCGGCCTGGTCGGGGAGTCGGGGTCGGGCAAGAGCCTGCTGGCGCTCGCGGTGCTGCGGCTGGTGCCGCCGCCCGGACGGGTCCGGGGGCGCGTGCTGCTGGATGGCAACGGGCGTGACCAGGCGGCCGACCTGCTGGCGCTTCCCGAGGCGGCGATGCAGCAGGTGCGGGGGGCGCGCATCGGGATCGTCTTCCAGGAGCCGATGACGGCGCTCAACCCCTTCTACACCATCGGCTTCCAGATCGCCGAAGCGGTCGCCGCGCACCCTCGGCGCCGCGACGACGGCAGCGGGTATCTCCGGCGGGGCCTTCGCGGCCGGGCACTCCGGCGCGCGGCCCGGGCGGAGGCCTTGCGGCTGCTCGAGCGCGTGGCCATGCCGGACGCGCGCCGCCGCCTCGGCGATTATCCGCACCAGCTCTCGGGCGGCCAGCGCCAGCGGGTCCTCCTGGCGATGGCGCTGGCGGGCGGCCCGGAGCTGCTGCTCGCCGACGAGCCCACCACCGCCCTCGACGTGACGCTGCAGGCGCAGGTGCTGGCGCTGGTCGACGAGCTGCGCCGCGACCTCGGGCTGGCGGTGCTGCTGATCACCCACGACCTGGCGGTGGCGGCCGAGACCTGCGACCGGGTGGCGGTGCTCTACGCCGGCCAGGTGGTCGAGGAGGGAGGGGTGGAAGACCTGTTCCGAGAGCCCGCCCACCCCTATACGCGGGCCTTGCTGGCCACCCTGCCACGGCTCGGCCAGCCGGCGGCGCGTGGGCGGCTGCCGGTGCTGCCGGGGATGCCGGCCGAGCCCTCGGCGCGGCCCGCGGGATGTGCCTTCCATCCCCGCTGTCCGCAGGCGATGGCGATCTGCGCCGTCGAGGAGCCGCCGGAGACCGCGCCCCTGGCGGCGGTCACCGCGGTCACTGCGGTCACCGCGGTCACCGCCGCGCCGGCGACGCCCGGCGGCCGGCGGGTGCGCTGCTGGCTGCATGCGCCGGTGCCGCGATGAACGGGCCGGGTGGAGCCGTGCCGGCGCCGGCGGCGACCGCGCCGGAGGTCCTCCTGGCGGCCGAGGGCCTCGAGAAGCGTTACCCGCTGCGGCGCTCGCCGTTCGGCCGGCGCCCGGGATCGCTGGCCGCCCTGGCCGGCGTGGATCTCGAGGTGCGGCGCGGCGAGTGTCTGGCGGTGGTGGGGGAGTCGGGGAGCGGCAAGACCACCCTGGCGCGCTGCCTGCTGCGCCTGATCGAGCCGACCGCGGGACGGGTGAGGTTCGCCGGCGAGGACCTCCTGGCGTTGCCGGCGGGCGAGCTGCGCCGCCGCCGCCGCCGCTTCCAGATGATCTACCAGGACCCCTACGACTCTCTCGATCCCCGGCAGCGCATCGGCGCGGCGCTCGCCGAGCCGCTGCTGCTGCATCATCTGGAGCACGTGGAGCACGGTCCGGGAGCGGCTGCGCCTCCCGTGCCTGCCCTGCCTCCAGCCAGTGCCGGGGCTCCCGGGACTGCCGCGGCTCCCGGTGGTCGCTGGCGCCGGCGCCGCGCGGCCCGCCGCCGCGCCCTCGACCTGCTGGCCACGGTCGGGTTGCCGGCGTCGACGGCCGACAGCTTTCCGCATGAGCTCTCCGGCGGCCAGCGCCAGCGCGTCGGCATCGCCCGCGCGCTGGCGGTCGAGCCCGAGCTGCTGGTCGCCGACGAGCCGGTCTCGGCGCTCGACGTCTCGGTCCGCAGCCAGATCCTGAACCTGCTGGCCGAGCTGCAGCAGCGGATGGGGCTCACCGTGGTGCTGATCGCTCACGACCTGGCCGCGGTCGAGCAGCTCGCCGACCGGGTGGCGGTCTTCTACCTCGGCCGCATCGTCGAGCTGGCGCCCCGCGCCGAGCTGTTCGCCCGGCCCCTTCACCCTTACACGGTAGGCCTGCTGGCCTCCGTGCCGGTCGCCTGGCCGCTCGGGAGCGCTCCGGGCGCCGAGCGGCGCGTGCGGGCGCCGCTCGCCGGCGAGCCGCCGAGCCCGGCCGCGCCGCCGCCCGGATGCCCCTTCCATCCGCGCTGCCCGGTGGCGCGCGCGCGCTGCGCCGTCGAGCGGCCGGAGTTGCTGCCAGCCGCAGCGGGGCCCGGGACGGCGCCGGAGGCGGGCGCCGGTGGCTCCGAGCGCCTGGTGGCGTGCTTCTTCCCGGGCAGCTTGCCGCCTGGCGGTCTGCCGCGGTTGGAGGCGCCGCCGGCACCGTAAACTTTGCAAGCGGCCGAGCGTACAGGAGCCATGTCGGCTCGACGTGTGCCGCACCGGACCAAGCCATCCTGAACGTCAACCGATTCCCATCTCGAGGGGTCCCGCGCATGAGCGATCTCGGTATCTTCGAACCACGGCGAGCGTGCCGCCAGGCCGTTGCCTGGCTGCTGCTCCTGCTGCTCGCCGCCACCGGCCCGGCGTCCGCCCGCACCTCGCAGGGCGGCACGCCCGGCCAGGGCGGCGGCAGCAACGCCGGTACGCCGCAGGGCGGCAGCGCCTCCGGCCAGGCAGGCGGCGGCAGCGGCGGCGGCACCAGCGACACGCCGCGCGACCAGGCGGGGGCGCCGGTCAGCCCCGCGCCGCCGCCACCCCCGCCTCCGCCGCCTCCCGGAGGGCCCCCGGCGGCGGCGGCCGCGCCCGGCACGACTCCGGCGTCCGGCGCCGCCTCCACGGCCGGCACCACGGTTGCGCCCCCCGCCACTCCCACGCCCCCGGCCGCAGCCGGACCGCCCGGCGCGGTCGGCGGCCTGGCGCCCTCCGATCGCATCAGCGTCGACGTCCTGCAGATGGACCCGGAGGTCGGGGAGCTGCACCTCGACATCGCCAACAACGTGCTGTCGCTGACCCTCGACCAGGCGGTCGAGATCGCGCTGCGCCGCAACCTCGCCCTCATCCTGCAACGCTACATCCGTAACGAGGCCAGGTTCGGGGTGCCGCAGGCCCTCGGCATCTACGACCTGAACCTGACCGGCCTCGCCGGCGCGAGCCAGACCAAGTTCCCACCCACCTCCCAGACCATCGCGTCGCAATCCAGGGAGCAGGAGCTGAAGGTCGGGGTGGCCCAGCTGTTCCCGAGCGGCGGCAACCTGTCCTTCACCTGGGACGAGCTCCGTGACAAGGAGAGCGGCGGCTTCTCCCTGTTCAGCGTCCCGCTTTACAAGCCGACCTGGACCTTGAACTTCACCCAGCCGCTGCTCAAGGGCTTCGGCAGCTCGGTGACCGACCAGGGGATCCTGCTCGCCCTCAACACCAGCTCCTCCAACCGCGTCCAGTTCGAGCTGCAGTCGATCACCGTCTCGGTGACGGTGATCGACGCCTACTGGAACCTGGTGAACGCCCGCGAGCAGCTGATCGTGGCGCAGGAGAGCCTGCAGCTCGCCCGCGACTTGAACGAGCGCAACATCATCCAGGTGCAGGTCGGCACCCTGGCGCCGCTCGAGATCGTGCAGAGCCAGGCAGCCATCGCCACCCGCGAGCAAGGCATCATCTCGGCCCAGCAGGCCATCGGCGACGCCGCCGACGCGCTGCGGCTGGCGATGAACCTGCCGCAGGACCTCTACCAGTACGACATCCTGCCGACGACGCCGCCGGAGTCCGACACGATCCAGATCAACCTCGACGAATCGATCAAGACGGCGCTCGACAACCGCGTCGAGGTCAAGCAGGAGCATCTCAGCGTCGATCGCGCCAAGATCAACGTCGCGGTGACCCACAGCGCCCTGCTGCCCGCGCTCAACTTCAACGCGTTGTACAATCTCGCCGGCGCGTCCCCGTCGTTCGGCACGGGTCTGAGCCAGGTCACCGCCTTCGACTTCCCGGGGTGGACCGTGAGCCTGACCTTCGCGTTCCCGCTCCAGAACCGTGCCGCCCGTGCCGCCAACGCCATCGCCGAGCTCGACGTCGACCGCTTCAACCGCGAGCTCGAGCAGGAGCAGAAGACGGTGATCAACGAGGTGCGCAAGGCGGTGCGCGGCATCGAGACGGCCGAGAAGGTGATCGTCGCGGCGCGCGCCTCCACCGGCTTCGCCGAGAAGTCCCTCGACGCCGAGAAGAAGCGCTACGAGAACGGCATGTCCACTAGCTTCCTGATCACCCAGATCCAGGACCAGCTGACCCTGGCGAAGCAGTCCGAGGTCAACGCCGTGGTCGGGTACCGCACCGCGCTCGCGGAGTATTACCGCAGCATCGGCAAGCTGCTGCCGGAGCTGGGGGTCAAGATCCTCGATCCGAAGGAGGCCGTCAACCGCTTCACCTTCCACCGGGCGGACCTGCTCCATTGAGCGAGCGGCGCGCATTGACCGATTCGGGCGCCGGGCGCGTGCTCGGCGCGCTGGTGGCGCCGGGGGACACCTTCCGATCGCTCGCCGCCCGGCCCACCTGGCTGGCGCCGCTGCTGGTGACGGTGGTGCTGGTCACCGTGGTCGCCGGCATGGTCTCGTCGCGCATCGACATGGCGCAGCTCATCCGCCATCAGCTCGAGGCGGCCGGCAGCCAGCCGAGCCTCGAGCAGATCGACCAGCGCGTCGAGACGGTGAAGAAGTTCCAGCCTTACCTGGCGCTGTTCCAGGGGCTGGTCGCCACCCCCGTCATCTACCTGCTCTGTGCGCTGCTGTTCTGGGTGGCGTTCAAGCTGCTGGGCAGCGACATGGGCTACAAGGCCAGCTTCGGCACGAGCCTCTACGCACTGCTGCCCCTGGGCCTGGTGCAGGCGCTGCTCGCCATCCCGGTGATCTGGAACCGCGCCAGCTTCACACAGGACGAGGCACGCAGCGGCTCCTTCCTGGCCTCCAACCTGGCGGCGTGGGCCCCGGAGGGCGTCGGTGCGGTGGCGCGCACGCTGCTCGGCAGCGTCGACCTCTTCAGCATCTGGACGGTCGTCCTGCTGGTCATCGGCTATCGTATCGTCGCGGGGGTTTCCCGCGCCGCCGCCGTCGGCGTGGTGCTCGGCGTCTGGCTGCTGGGAGTCGCCCTGAAGGTCGCGCTCGTCGCCATCGCGCCCGGTTGAATCTTGAAACGCATCCTGATCATCGTCGCCGGCCTGCTGGTGCTGGGCGGGGTGCTGGCCGCCAGCATGAAGGCGGGGAGCGCCAAGAAGGGCGTCCGCGTGTACGCCGAGGCGGCAGCGCGCCGCGACATCCAGCAGGTGGTCAAGGCGACCGGCGAGATCAACCCGCGCATCAAGGTGAACATCTCCGCCCACGTCGTCGCCAAGATCGAGAAGCTGTTCGTCGACGAGGGCGACTGGATCGAGAAGGGCCAGCCCTTCCTGCGGCTGGAGCAGAACGTCTTCGTCGCCGACCGCGACCAGTGGGCGGCGCAGCTGCGCAGCGCCGAGACCGCCGTGCGGCGCCAGGAGGTGGCGCTCGCCGACGCCGCCAGCAAGCTGCACCGCGCCCAGCTCCTCTACAACGGCGGCTCCTTCACCGCCGAGCAGCTGGAGAACGCGCAGCTCGCCGAGCGCTCCGCCCGCCTGCAGCTCGACGAGGCCAGGGACCTGGTCAGCCAGGACCGCGCGAACCTCCTGCGCGCCCAGACCGATCTCGGCAAGACCGTCATCTACGCGCCGATCAGCGGCCAGGTCATCGCGCTCAGCGCCAAGGAAGGCGAGGTCGTGGTGTCCGGCACCATGAACAACGCGGCGTCGGTGATCGGCACCATCGCCGACATGAGCGAGGTGCTGGCCGAGGTGGACGTGGACGAGACCGAGATCGTGCAGGTGCAGCCGGGCCAGCGCACCCAGCTCAAGGTGGACGCGTTGCCGAAGCGCGTCTACCATGGCAAGGTGACCGAGGTCGGCAGCTCCGGCTACAACCGCCCGTCGCAGCCTGACGTCACCTTCTTCAAGGTCAAGGTGCTGCTCGACGACAGCGATCGCCAGCTGCGGTCCGGCATGTCGGTGCGCGCCGAGATCGAGACCCAGGCGGACAAGGGGGCGCTGGTGGTGCCCATCCAGGCGGTGGTGGAGCGGGCGCCGCTCGGCGCGTCCGGCGGCAACGAGGTCAAGGTGGTGTTCGTCGTCGCCGGCGGCAAGGCCCACCAGCGCAAGGTCGACACCGGCATCTCCGACGAGACGCGCGTCGAGGTGTTGACCGGCCTGCGGCCGGGCGAGCAGGTGGTGACCGGGCCCTACCGCTCGCTGCGCGACGTCAAGGACGGCGACCCGGTACGGATCGGCACCCCGGCGCCCGCCGGCGGGGCAGCCGGCGCTGCCGGCGGTGCCGGCGGCGATGGCGCTGCCGGCGATGATCGGGGTGGCGCCGACGGCGGCCGGGACTCGGGCGGCCGGGGGGACCGCTGATGGCGGCGCTGATCGAGCTCGCGGACGTCTACAAGATCTACGACATGGGGGCGGAGAAGGTGCATGCCTTGAACGGCATCGACCTGCTCATCGACCGCGGCGAGTACGTGGCGATCATGGGCGCCTCGGGCAGCGGCAAGTCGACGCTGATGAACCTGCTCGGCTGCCTCGACACGCCCACCTCGGGCAGCTACCGCCTCAACGCCGTGGCCGTCGAGGACCTCGACGATTCGCAGCTGGCCGCCATCCGCAACAAGGAGATCGGCTTCGTCTTCCAGACCTTCAACCTCCTGCCGCGCACCGACGCGCTGCACAACGTCGAGCTGCCGCTGATCTACGCCGGCATGCCGCGGCGCGAGCGGCGGGAGCGCGCCAGCCAGGCGCTCGAGCGGGTCGGCCTCGCCGACCGCATGCATCACAATCCGAACGAGCTGTCGGGCGGCCAGCGGCAGCGGGTGGCGATCGCCCGCGCGCTGGTCAACGACCCGTCGCTGCTGCTCGCCGACGAGCCGACCGGGAACCTCGATTCGGCAACCTCGGTGGAGATCATGGACCTCTTCGACCAGCTGCACGCGGGCGGCAACACGGTGGTGCTCGTCACCCACGAGCCGGACATCGCCCAGCACGCCTGGCGGCGCGTCAACCTCAGGGACGGCATGGTGCTCTCGGACGTGCCTGGCGGGCAGGCGGGCAGCGGGGCGACACCGCCTGCCCCGGGGACACCCGAGGCTCCGCCGGGCGATCCCGCGGTACCTTCGGCGACCGCCGTCGGCGCCGAAGCCGGCAACCCCGGCGCCAGATAACCGGGCGGCGGTCGCCACCGCGCATGGTCCTCCTCGAGAATCTCCGCATCGCGCTCGCGGCGCTGCGCGCCAACGGCATGCGCTCGCTGCTCACCACCCTGGGCATCATCATCGGCGTCGCCGCGGTGGTGGCAGTGGTGTCGGTGGTGCAGGGCCTGCAGCACCTGGCGACCGACGTCTTCGAGGGGGTGGGCGCCAACTTCCTGCACGTCGAGGTCAACCAGGACCGGCAGCGCGGCCCGGGCTTGATCGCGAAGCAGGTGAAGCTGACCGCCGAGGACGCGGAGGCGGTGCGCGAGCAGGTGCCCGGCATTCAGTACTTCACCCGCATCGCCACCGGCAGCGCCCAGGTCAAGTACGCCGAGCGCCGCCACCAGCCGGGGAGCGTCATGGGGGTCGACGAGGCCTACCAGGACGTCATGAACCACGCCGTCGAGCGCGGCCGGTTCCTCTCGCGCCTCGACCTCGAGAACCACCGCAAGGTGGCGGTGATCGGCCCCAAGATCGTCGACAAGCTGAAGCTCGGCCGCCAGCCGCTGGGCAAGGAGATCTACGTCGGCAACCTGCCGGTGACCGTCGTCGGGGTGATGGAGACGAAGGGCGAGCAGCTGGGCACGGACCTCGACGACCGGGTCTTCCTGCCTTTCGGCACCGCTCTCGAGCTGTTCGGGCGCACCGCGGCCGACCGCGTCGAGATCGACGTCCAGGCGACGACGACCGCCCAGGTGGACACGGTGCGCGACGGCATCCGGCGGCTGCTGCGGCGGCGGCACCGGCTGGCGGCCGGGCGGGCGGACGACTTCCGCGTCATCGTCCAGGACGAGCTGCTCAAGCAGATCACCGGCTTCCTCTCCGGGGTGACGGCAGTGGTCGGCGGCGTCGTGGCGATCTCGCTGATCGTCGGCGGCATCGGAATCATGAACGTGATGCTCGTCTCGGTGACCGAGCGCACTCGCGAGATCGGGGTGCGCAAGGCCGTGGGAGCGCGCCGGCGCGACATCCTGCTGCAGTTCCTGATCGAGGCGGTGGCGCTGTCGCTCGCCGGCGGCGTCGTCGGCCTGGCGCTCGGCTACGGCCTCGGCGCGCTGGTGGTGGCGGTCGTGCCGGCCCACCTGCCGCCGGCGCACGTGCCGTTGTGGGCGATCGCCCTGGCGTTCGGTTTCTCCGCCGCCGTGGGCATCTTCTTCGGCATCTACCCGGCCGGCAAGGCGGCGAGGCTCGATCCGATCGAGGCGCTGCGCTATGAGTAGGCCGGCGAGGACGAACGCGTGATCTTCGTCGAGAGCCTGCGGCTGGCGATGCGGGCGATCGCCGCCAACAAGCTGCGGTCGATCCTGACCACCCTGGGCATCGTCATCGGCGTCGGCGCGGTGATCGCGGTGGTGTCGGTCGTGCAGGGGCTGCAGCACCTGGCCAGCGGCATCTTCGCGGACGTCGGCGCCACGTACATCATCGTCTTTCCGCTGCGTCCCGAGCTGCCGCAGGAGGCGCGGGCGCGGCAGGTCAAGCTGACCTGGGCGGACGGCCAGGCGATCCGTGAGCAGGTGCCGGGCGTGCGCGACATCACGCCCATGGTCGCCGGCTCGGCCGAGGTCAAGTACGGCGATCGCCAGCACAAGCCCGACTTCGTCATCGGCGCCGCCGAGAGCTTCCAGGACGTCATGAGCTACGGCGTCGACACCGGGCGCTTCTTCTCGAAGATCGACGTCGAGGCGCAGCACAAGGTCGTGGTGCTGGGCAGCAAGGTGGTCGACGGCCTCGAGCTCGGCAGCGACCCGCTCGGCAAGCAGGTCTACGTCGGCAACTACCCGGCGACGGTGATCGGCGTGATGGAGAAGAAGGGGCAGGCGCTCGGCCAGGACTTCGACAACCTGGTGTTCGTGCCCTTCGACCAGGCGGTGCTGCTCTTCGGGCGCGAGGCTGCCGACCAGGTGCAGCTGCGCCTGCAGGCGATGAGCGCCGACCGGGTCGACGAGGTGCGCGACGGCATCAAGCAGGTCCTGCGCCGCCGCCATCACCTCGAGCGCGGCGACGACGACGACTTCAGGGTGATCGTCCAGGACGAGATCCTGAAGCAGGTCACCGCCTTCCTGTCCGGGCTGACCGCCGTCATCGGCGGCGTCGTGGCGATCTCGCTGCTGGTCGGCGGCATCGGCATCATGAACATCATGCTGGTCTCGGTGACCGAGCGCACCCACGAGATCGGCCTCCGCAAGGCCGTGGGCGCCCGCCGCCAGGACATCCTCCTGCAGTTCCTGATCGAGGCCGTCACCCTCTCGCTGGTCGGCGGCCTGATCGGCCTCGCCCTCGGCTACGGCCTCGGCGCCCTGATCACCGCCGTCGTGCCCGCCCAGCTGCCGCCAGCCCACGTCCCCGCCTGGGCCGTGGCCCTGGCCGCCGGCTTCTCGACCCTGGTAGGAGTCTTCTTCGGCATCTACCCGGCCGGCAAGGCGGCCCGCCTCGACCCCATCGACGCGCTACGCTTCGAGTAGGCCCTTTCTGGGACCTCGTTCTCATTGGTCTTTTCCTCGCGTGCGCGGCTCGCTCTGAAGGAAGTCGACGAAATGTGGGCCTGGATCACCGGGCCGATCGATCCAGCGCTCAAGGGCCCGTGCCATCCGCTCCGGACGGTCGTTTGGCAGGCTGTAGGGCACGATCAGAATCCCGTGGTGGTATTCACCCAAGTCAAAAAGGGAGCGGGTTAGGCGGAGGAAGTCGTCTCGGTTTCGGGTCACGAAAGTCCAGCCGTGGGCCATCGCGAATCGAAGTTGCTCCTCGTCCGAGAATCCCCGGCGATCGATCTCGTGGACGGAGACGACGTCGAGGCCGAGGCCTCGCCCAACCTCGGCCGTAGCGGGATTCAGGTCCTCGTCGAGGAGAAAGCGCATTTCCCTCGAGGTCGCAGTGTCGGCAATAGGCAGCGGGCAACGGCCGCTTGGTTATCGCTGAGGCACGGGCGCGCCGCGTCTTGGTGAATGGAGCGGCTCAGGCGTTGCGGGGACGGGAAAAGGGCAGCTCTCCGGCGACCCGGTCAGGTGTCCACTCCGCCTCCCGCCGCAGGCGCTCGTCGATCTCTTGGGGGTAGAGCTCGTAGTAGGCCAGAGCGGCTCTGAGCTGAGGCTCGGTCAACCAGCCGTAGCCCTGGCGCAGTTTGACGAAGTCCTCTCCTGCGGCCCGCCAGGTGGCGACGATCTCCCAGATGTCGAGGCCAGTGCCCGCTACGGCAGCCCGTCGCCCAGCGGGTCCGTCGACAAAGGCCACGCCGGGAACCCGTCGCATCCGGAGGGCCTCCTCGAGGAGCTCCGCGGCGAGGGCTGACCAGGTCGTGGCCCGATCGGTCGATTCGCGCGAGATCTCGCGGTCCAACTCGTCGGAGATGCTCAAGTCTCTGACCCGCGTTGCCATTCGCAGTAGCCGTCCTTCCGTCCGTCGGGGGCACGAGCCCCGGTTGCAGTATGCGCAGACCGGGGGTGCTCGTCAATGCCAGTCACCTGGACGCCGCTCTTGGCGGCCTGCGCGGCTGCCGTGAAGAGGGGAGCCTGGCGGCGACAACCCCGCCTATGACTTCGCCGTCTTGCGGATCGCCAGGTCCAGGGCCGGTTGCACGAAGGCTTCGTGCAGGTCCGGACAGGCGCGCTGCAGGAGGGCGGCGAAGGCGGCGTCGCCGGAGTCGATCCAGCGCCGGCGCTCCTCGGGCTCCCGTGCGCGGACGAAGGTGTGGAGGCAGCTCACGACCTCGAGCTGCTGGCGCGGCGCCATGAAGAGCTCGAATTCGTGGAAGCTGACGCCGCGCCCGCGTCGCAGGAAATGCAGCTCTCTCTCGGGCGTGTGATCGAGATAGATCTCACGGAAGTACTCGCGCTCGCTGAACCGCGCGTATTCGAAGGCGACCCGGTCCGGCAGCCAGTGGTAGAAGGGCAGCAGCGCCGTGTGGTTGTCGTAGTGCCACAGCCGGTTGGGAGTTTCGATCACGACCCAGAAGGCACCGGGATCGAGCATCTCCCAGGTGTCGTGCATCGCGGCCCGCCGCTCCTCGTGGGTCATGTGCTCGAGCGCCGCGTAGAAGACGATCATGTCGAACCTGGTGCGCGGGAAGTGCCGCTTGACCTCGGCGGCGTTGGCGACGAGGAAGTCCGCCTCGTAACCGTGGGCCTGGCAGCGGTCGCGAGCGACGCGGATCGAGCCTTCGAGGATGTCGACGCCGGTCACTGCCGCGCCGTGCTCCGCCAGCACCAGGGTCGAAGCGCCGGTGCCACAGCCGATCTCGAGGACCCGGGCGCCTGCCAGCGGCCGGAAGCTTTCCAGCCACGGCACCACGCGCTCGCGGTTGTGCTGCGCGCGCCCGTCGAGGTGCGCGGCGAGGTCCTTCTGGCCGATCGCGGAGGCGAGATAGGCGCCGTCGGTGAAGTAGTGCCGCACCAACGACTCGCGGACCACGGCGAGCGGGTCGTCGGCCGGCTGGCGAGGGACGCGGGACACGGAGGCCGCCAGAGCGCTGACCTTGGAGCACGTCACTTACTCAACCAGCGTACCACCCCTGCCCGGCGTGGTGGGTAGCGGGTGGGGGCGACCTATACTGCCGTCATGAGCGAAGTAGCCGAGGCTCCGGTGCGGCGGCCGCTCAGGTCGCGCGGCAAGCCGTGGGCCTGGGCGCTCGCCCGCCGGCTGACTGCATGGCGGGTGTCGCCGAACCTGATCTCGACGATGAGCATGGTCTTCGCGGCGGCGGCCGGCCTCTCGCTGGCGCTCGCGCCGCGGGTCGCGGGCCCGTTCCGGGCGGCAGGGCTCTACCTCGCCGCGGCGGCCGGGATGCAGCTGCGCCTGCTGGCCAACCTGATGGACGGCATGGTGGCGGTCGAGGGCGGACTGGGGAGCAAGACCGGCGAGCTGTGGAACGACCTGCCGGACCGCTTCGCGGACGGCCTGGTGTTCGCAGGCGCCGCCTACGGCTTGCCAGGGCTGCCGTTCGGCGTGGCGCTGGGGTGGACGGCGGCGGCGGCGGCGATCATCACCGCCTACGTGCGCGTCCTCGGCGCCGCGGCTGGCGGCGGCCAGCATTTCGTCGGACCCATGGCGAAGCCGCACCGCATGGCGGCCATGACCGCGGCCTCCCTGCTGGCCGCCGGGCTCGCCACCGTGGATCGCACCTGGCCCCAGCGCCTCCTCGCCGCCACCCTGACGCTCATCCTCGCCGGCTGCGCCGTCACCATGGCCCGCCGCCTGAAGCGCATCGCGACCGAGCTGCGCAAGCGAGTCTGACGCCATCGTCACGGCCAGGTTGGCAATGGCCCAAGTCCCTGACCCGCGTTGCCATTCGTAGTAACCGTCCTTCCGTCCATGTGGGGCAGGGAAGCCCCCGTTTTCGTAAGAGCAGACCGGCGGGTTTGTCAGATGTCGACAGCAGCGCGCGAACATGTAACGAGATGCGACGGTGTTGCGCCTCAGAGGATAAAGCAGGCGCAAGGAGGTGCAGGACATGAGCCAGAGCGACCCGCAGAACGCTGCTGGACCCGCCGGGGGATGGCGCCGGCTCGGCACGCCGGCGGTCGTCGCGCTTGCCGGCCTGATGGCGGTTGGCGGCTACCAGTTCTTCTACGCCAAGAAGAACTACGCCTACCTGGTCGAACGCGACCACCGCGTGCTGGCGACCCGGGCGAGGCAGATCGGCGAGACCATCGCCGGCGAGCGCGGGATGCTGCTGACGCTGAGCGAGCTCCGCTGCCAGCTTCCCGGCGGCCTGGACGAAGCGCTGCGCAAGCTCAGGGAGCAGTACGAGGTCAAGATCGCCGAGGCGGAAGAGCGCCGGGACGCCGCCGGCGTCCATGCCGGTTGCGGCGACCGCTCGGCCTCGCCGGGGAGTGCCCCGCCGGTTTTTCGCGGGCTCCTGCGCGCCCCGGATGGCTACCACCTGGACTTCCATTACCAGGATCTTCGTGCGTCGGTGCCGCTCAAGGAACTGCTGCAGCCGCTGCTTGCCTCGCACCACGCTTTCGCGACCATCCTGCTGGCCGACGCCGCCGACGGCACCGTGTTCTACCAGTGGCCGGAAGGCAACCTCCCCAGCCTCCAAGCGTTGCTCAGTCCGGCGGGCGCGAGCCCGGCCAAGGGAGCTGCCAGGGCGGCGGCCGAGAGCGGCGAAGCTGGGCAGGCGGCGCTGCGCTCCGTGCGTGGCGCCGGCCGCGAGGTGGACGTGGAGCTGCAAGGCCGGAAGTTCAAGCTCTTCGTGCAACCGCTCACCCTGCCTGCCGCGGCGCCCGAGGCGGTCAAGGCGCGGCCCCCCGGGCGCTCGCAGCCCGCCAGCGAGGCGACGGTGGCCGGCGGGCGCGAGGGCGAGAACCAGGAGTTGCTGCTCTGCGGCCTGGTGCCGGCCGACGAGCTCCTCTACGACAGCATCGAGCTGTCGCCCCAGATCCTGGGCGCCGCGGTCGCCGTGCTCCTGCTGGCGCTGCTGAGCTGGCCGCTGCTCAAGCTTCGGCTGCTGGGCGAGCAGCGGCGCCTGCGGCTGGCCGACGTGGTCATGGTGGCCGCGTGCTCGCTGCTGGGCGTGTCCTGGCTGACCCTGAGCCTGCTCGGCCTTCGCCAGCACGGCCACCTCGAGCGGCTGGCCGACGGGCAGCTCGCGAGCTTCGCCTCGGGCATGGCCGCGAACGTCGAGGAAGAGATCCGCCGCGCCTATGCCCAGCTCGTGACCCTGGAGGGCGCGGCGGCAGGCGGCATGGTGGTCGACCCCGCCAGGCACGACGTCCAGGACCTGCACGGAGACCTGCTGGCGTGGCAGCCGGGCCTGCTCGGGGCCTATCCATTTGCCGATTCGTTCACCCTGGCCCGCGCCAATGGGTCGACCGCACTGCGGTGGACGACCGACAAGATCGCCCTGGCACCCCGGGACCAGTCGCCCCGGCCGCATGTTCGGCGCGTCTTGCTCGGCGACCTCTGGCGGCTGCCGCCGCCCCGGCGCCGGCGCTCCGATGGCGGATCTGGCCGCGGCGCCGGCGCTCCGGCGGGCTCGCCGCCGGCCGCGGACCTCGGCGAGCCCTTCACCGTGGAGTCCCTGTCCAGCTCGATCAGCGGCGTGCGCATGGCCGTCCTCGCCAAGCCGGCGGCCGCCGGACCCGGCAGCGGCCTCGCGGTGGCCACGCTGTCGTTGCCGATGCTCTCGGCGATCCGCCCGGTGACGCCGCCGGATGTCGAGTTCGCGGTCATCGACGGCAGCGGCGCCGTGCTCTTCCACTCGGACCCGGAGCGCAACAAGGTCGAGAACCTGTTCGTCGAGACCGATCAGGACCTGCACCTGCGCTCGGCGGTCCTCGCCCGCCACCGCGCGACCCTGGACCTCCGTTACTGGGGCAAGGACTACCGTGCCGCCGTGGAGCCGGTCCGCGGTCCGCCGTGGACGGTCGTCGCGCTACGGCAGACGGGAGCGCTCGAAGCGGCCAACGTCGAGGGGATCCTCACCGCCCTCGTCTTCCTCCTGCTCTACGGCGGCGCGTTCGGCGCCGCCCTCGCGGCCCTCGCCCTGTGGCGCCCCCGCTACCGTCCGGAGTGGCTCTGGCCCTCGCCGCAACGTTCGAACGATTACCTCCGCCTGCTCCTGCTCTACGTGCTGCTGAGCGTCATCTTCGCGGCCGCCGTGGTCCTGCTGCCGGGCGACGACCGGCTCGTCGCGGCGGCCGGGCTGATGTCGCTGCTGGTGCTCGTCCTCGGCTACCTGCAGCTCGCGCGGCGCCCATGGCCCCCGCCGTTGAGGATCGCCTGGACCGCGGGCCTTCTACTGCTCTGCGTCCTGCTGGGGCTGCTGCTCGCGCCCCGCGGGCCTGCCGGCGAGGGGCCGGGCGCCCTCGTCGCGTGGTTGCCCTTCGCCCTCGTCCTGCCCGTCGTGATCGGCGCCGCCTACGTGGTCGTGGCCAGGCCGGACTGGTGGCTGACGCTCATCCGGCGGCGCCGGGTGGCGATGGCCTGGGCGCATCCGACGCTGGGGCTGCTGCTCCTGGTGCTGCTGGCGGTGCTGCCCGCGGTCGCGGCCTTCAAGACGGCGGAGACGATCCAGGTGGACAACTTCGTCAAGCGCGGCCAGCTCGACCTGGCGCAGAAGCTCCTGGCGCGACGGGCCCGCGCCGGGCGCCTCTACGACGAGCGCTGGGGGGCCGGCAAGCGGCGGCTGCTCGAGCTGCGCCACGGCGTGACCGCGGCCGCGGCCATGGGCGGGCAGAGCGGGCGGACCGGGCCGGCCCGAGGAGGCCCCGCCCGCGCCGGGGCGTCGCACGTGTGGGACCTGGATCTCTATGTCCGCCACTTCTTCGCCACCAGGATCGAGGAAGCCGAGCCCGCGGACGAGGCCGGCGCGGGCGGCGGCGCCCCCGCCGCCGGCAGGGAAGCCCACGGCGAGGACGAGCCGTTGCCGGAGCTGATGGAGAACCTGCTGCCGGCCTACTCGAGCTACGCCGCGGAGAGCCGCGAGCTGATCCACGACCGGGCGACCGACGGTGGCTGGCACTGGGACCGCGAGGGCGGCGCGCTGGCGCTCGAGAGCGAGGCCCTGCGCCGGCGACTGGTGTCGCAGCCGCCGCGGAGCTGGCTCGCGGGTACCGCCGCGCCCGGCTGGAACGGCGCGAGCGCGGCGGGCGCGGGCATCGCCGCGGCGCTCCTGCTGGCGCTTCTCGCCGGCCTCTCGTGGTTCATCTCGCGGCGAGTCTTCCTGGTCGATCTCATCGAACCGCTCTGGTTGGGACGGGAGGGCGCGCTGCCGGCCGCCGTGGGCAGCAACATCTTCCTGGTCAACCGGCGCCAGGACTGGCACCTGGCCGCGCCCGAGGCCAGCTTCGTGCGGCTGCACTGCAAGGAGCTGGAGCAGGAGACGCCGGGCTGGCCCGCGAGGCGCCTCGAGCTGCTGCGCTCGCAGCCCGGACGCAGCGTCGTGGTGGAGGGATTCGAGCACCGGATCTTCGAGCCCGAGTTCAACGCCAGGAAGCTCGCCCTGCTCGAAGACCTGATCCAGGACCGCACCGTCGTCGTCCTGTCCGCCGTCCACCCCCAGCTGCTGCTGGCTCGGCGGGCGGCGGTGGCAGGCGGTGCGCCGTCGCCGCCGGCGCCGGCGGAGGAGCGTGAGCGCTGGAGCGTCCTCCTCGACGCCTTCACGCTGATCGACGAGGACGTGCGGCCGCGGGCGGACGCGGCCAGCCTGGCGAACGTCACGGTCGCCGGCTGGCGCGAGATGCAGCAGCTGCTGCGGCGGGTGCGCCAGGGAGGGAGGGAGGGGGAGGCGGCGGCCCGGAGCCACCGTTTCGAATCGCCGCTGCTGGCCGCCGAGTGCGGCGACAACCCGGTCCTCATCCAGTTCGGCCGCGAGCTCGATCCGTTCGCGGTCGGCCTCCACCGCCGCCAGCTGCTCGAGGAGCTCGGCGAGCGCGCCGAGCTGTACTACCGCTCGCTGTGGGCGAGCTGCGGCGACGACGAGAAGCTGGTGCTCGGCCATCTCGCCGAGGACGGCCTGGCCAACGTGCACGACCGCAAGTGGGTGCGCCGCCTGATGGCGCGCGGCCTCATCCGGCGCGAGCCGGTCTGCCGGCTGATGAACGAGACCTTCCGTCGCTTCGTGCTGTCACCCGCCTGCCGGCGAGAGGTGCTCGACCTCGAGCAGCACACCGGGCCGAGTCCCTGGGAGCGCTTCCGGCGGCCGTTCTTCGTTACCGTGGCGGCGGCGGTCGTGTTCTTCCTCGCCACCCAGAAGCAGCTGCTCGACAGCACCCTGGCCATCGCCGGCGCCGCCACGGCGGCGCTGCCGGCGGTGGGCAAGGTGCTGGACATCATGTCCGGGCGTCGCGGCAGCGGGGCCGCGGGCAACTAGGCGGAGTGGCAGTGAGAGACATCTGCGCATATTGAAGCGTGGCAATAAGCGAGTGATTCCATACTTCTTGGACATCTTGCATTCGGGACTACGGGCTGTTATGATGCTTATCATTAGAAGTATACGAAGGGCTGTAACTTGGGTCCCCGCCATGGAAGGAGGGTCGCGATGCGCCGTCCACACTGGTTGAGCTTGTCGTTGCTTTTCTGCCTCATCGCCGCTCCAGGTTGTCCGCCCCATGGGAAGGTCATCCTGGATGAGGCCCGCCAGGCCGGCCGCGACGCGGCGTCGTTTCCCGCCGCCGACGAGGACTACTACCACGACATGGACGGCGGCGTCACCCTGACGCCCTCCCAGGTCGTCGGCCGCAACAACTGGATCGTCTGGACCGCGGGGAACGACCATCTGTGGGACGTCCTCACGGAGAAGAGCGTGGGGATCCTCGATCTCCTGAAGACGATCTCCTCCTACCCTTACCCGAAGGACTCGAAGCTCCCGCAGTTCGGCCGCCACAACCGCTGGACGTGGTTCGGCCTGGTGAACGAGCCGTGCTTCGAGGAGGCCAAGGGTCCGGACCCGAACCGCTTCGGCCTGTGGCTCGACAAGCGCCGCGGCGACTGCCCTCCCGACCCCTTCGAGAACGAGAGCAAGTATCCGGGCATCAAGCTCGGCGCGCGGGGCAAGAACCTGCCTGCCGGGTCCTATTACGGCTGGGGCACCGGGATCGTGGGCCTGCGGCTGTTCCCGAACCCGGCATTCGACGAAGCGGCAGCCAAGGCCTGGGATCCGGAGCGCTTCTACTCCGACCCCACCTACTACTCGCGCAAGGATCTCGTCCGGCCCTACCGGGTCGGCATGTCCTGCGGCTTCTGCCACGTCGGGCCAAGCCCGATCCATCCGCCGCAGGACCCCGAGAACCCGCAGTGGGCGGACCTGGCGTCGAACGTCGGCGCCCAGTACTTCTGGATCGACCGCATCTTCACCTGGGACGTGGACGAGACCAGCTTCCCTTACCAGCTCTTCCACACCTCGCGCCCGGGTGCTCTCGACACCTCCCTGGTCTCCACCGACAGCATCAACAACCCGCGCACGATGAACGCCATCTACAACCTTGGCGCGCGGCTGGCCCAGGGCAAGCGCTGGGGCAAGGAGACGCTGGCCGGGGGCGGGCTCGACAACAAGCAATTCAACGACTACCCCCTGACTAAAGGCCTCTCCGATCTCTTCCAGAAGCCGGACACCGTCTTCACGACGCGCGTGCTGAAGGACGGCGCCGACTCGGTCGGGGCGCTGGGAGCGCTGAACCGGGTCTACCTCAACATCGGGCTGTTCAGCGAGGATTGGCTGACGCATTTCACCCCGCTGGTGGGCGGCACGCCCATCACCCCGATCGAGATCAAGGTGGCGCGTGCGAACTCGAGCTTCTGGGTGGCCAACGAGGAGCAGACCCCCCACGTCGCCGATTTCTTCCTCGCCACCACGGCCCCGCATCTGCTCAAGGACGCTCCCGGCGGCGCGGCCTACCTGACCAAGGACGAGGCGCAGCTCACTCGCGGCAAGGTGGTCTTCGCGGAGCGCTGCGCGCGCTGCCACTCGTCCAAGCTCCCCGCATCAGTGGCGGGGCTCGATCCCGGCGGCTGCGCCGGCCCCGGCTATCTCGACTGCTGGAACAAGTACTGGGAATCGACCAAGACGGATCAGTTCAAGCAGCAGATGCGCGAGATCGTCCTCAAGGACGACTTCCTCAAGGACAACTACCTCTCGACCGAGGCGCGCGTGCCCGTGACGCTCACCGAGGTCAACGCCTGCAGCCCGCTCGCCACCAACGCGATCGCCGGCAACATCTGGGACAACTTCTCCTCGCAGTCGTACAAGACCCTGCCCGCGGTGGGCACGATCACCGTCCACAACCCGTTCACCGGCGAGCCGCGGCAGTTCACCATGCCTGGCGGCGGCCGCGGCTACACGCGGCCGGCCTCGCTGATCAGCCTGTGGTCGACCGCTCCCTACCTGCAGAACAACACGGTGGGGTTGTTCAACGGCGATCCTTCGGTCGCGGGGCGGATGGCCGCCTTCCAGGACGGGATCGAGCAGATGCTGTGGCCCGAGAAGCGCGACAAGGACCCGCTGCTCGGCGACAAGGTGCCCGGCCTCATCGACCGCACGAGCAAGCCGAGCTATCTCCGGGTGTCGGTCGGCTACCTGCCGCCGTTCGCGTCGGACCTGGCGCCGCTCGTCAAGGAGCTGGCCCCGGCGGTGGTCGGGAAGTATGGCCTGGAGCTCGGGCCGATCCCGAAGGGGACGCCGATCAACCTGCTGGCGAACCTCAACATCCTGCCCGACAACCAGACCCTGGCGCAGAAGCTGGCGCACGACAAGCAGCTGCTCGGGCTCCTGGTGAAGATCAAGCGCGCCCTCCTGGCCCTGCCTGCCAACGCCACCGACGAGCAAGCGCGTGAGGTGTTCAAGGGCCTGGCCGCTCCGCTGCTCGAGCTGAGCAAGTGCCCGGACTTCGTGGTCAACCGCGGTCACTACTTCGGCACCGACCGCTTCAAGGAGGAGCCGGGTCTCAGCGATGCCGACAAGCGGGCGCTGATCGAGTTCCTGAAGACTCTCTGACGGCCGGCGGCCGTCGCTCGAAGTCGCCGCCAATCGCAGTCAGGGAGTGGATAGCGATGACCTCTCAGATCGAACGGCAGGCGGGCGTGGCTCGTGACCACGGCCGCCTGCAGCAGAGGAGGAGTGGCCCGATGCGTAAAGCCGGCTTTCTATTCAGCGTCCTCCTGCTGGTTGGGCTGGGGTCCGCGAGAGGACAGGTGGTCCCGAACCCGCCGCCCGACCTCGATCCGGACGCCCATGCCAAGGCCGACAAGCTCTACCCGTCGGCCAAGGTCTGCGGCGCGTGCCACCCCAAGCAGTACGCGGAGTGGAGCGTCTCCTCCCACGCCTATGCGGCCGTGTCCCCGATGTTCAATAAGTTCGAGCAGAAGATCAACGACCTGGCGCAAGGCACCATCAACTACTTCTGCGTCCGCTGTCACGTCACCACCGGCACGACCCTGGGGGAGCGGCGCGACATGCCCTGGTGGGACCGCAGCGCGTCCGGCCAGGAAGGCATCACCTGCGTCACTTGCCACCGCGTCGGCGAGGCCTACGGCAAGGTCAACGGCGCGCGGCGGATCGCGCCGGGCGACATCCACCTGTCCGTGTTCGGCCCCTTCGACAGTGAAGGCGTGCTCAAGGCGATCCAGAGTGCCGAGAAGTACAAGCTCCTCGTGAGCTACGACCAACCCGACAAGCCCGGCTATCTCAGGATCCACCAGCAGGGCATCCAGTCCGAAATCGTCAAGAAATCGGAGCTCTGCGCCGCCTGCCACCAGGTCGCGGTCTATGCCGGCATCAAGCTCGAGACGGTCTGGGAGGAATACCGGGCTTCTCCCGCCGCCAAGCAAAACATCACCTGCCAGGACTGCCACATGAGCACCAACCCGGGGCTGCCCGCGCCCGAGGTGAAAGGCGCGGCCGCCCTCGTCAACGGATATACCGTCCGCGACGACCGGCCGGTCACCGACCACACCTTCAACGGCCCCGGCTATCCCATCAGCCATCCCGGTCTCTTCCCGATCGGCGACAGTCCCTACACTCCCCAGCAATGGCTGACGTTCGATTGGCGGGCCAACTGGGGGGAAGAGGCCTTCGAGGCCAAGGTCGCCGCCGACCCGGACTCCTACAAGTTCCCGCCCGAGTGGCAGAAAGCGGCCGACCGCAAGGACGCCTGGAGCAGGGTTCAGACCAATCTCGAGGCTTGGAAGGGACGGCTGCAGAAGCGCAAGCAGATCCTGACCAACGGCTCCCGCCTCGACGGCCCGTTCTTCGTCAGCCGCCCCGAGGTGGGCAAGCCCTTCGCGTTCCACTACCAGCTCACCAACCTCAACACAGGTCACAACCTGCCCTCCGGCTCGCTCGGCGCTCAGCCCGAGGTGTGGCTCAACGTCGCTCTCATCGACCCCGATGGGAAGATCGTCTGGGAAACCGGCGACCTCGACGGCAATGGCGACCTTCGCGACCTCCAATCGATCGAGGTCCGCACCCACAAGCATGGCACCAAGCACGTCGATACCGTGCTCGACAGTCAGCTGTTCAGCCTGCAGAGCAAGTTCCTGATCACCAACGTCAAGGGCACCGAGCGGGAGATGCCTCTGCCGGTCAACGTGGACGTCGACCAGATCCCCTTCATCCGCCCTGGCGGCACACCGGTCTCGCTGCTCAATCATCCACCGTTCGTGCGCCTCGAGAAGCGCAGTATCCCGGCCCTGGGCACTCGTGAAGCCAGGTTCAAGGTCCCGGGAGACAAGCTGAAGAAGCCCGGCACCTACCGGCTCGCCGTGCGCCTGCGCGCCCGGTCCGAGCCCCTCTACTTCATGGATTTCGTCGGCGCCACGGACGAGATGAAGCGTACCGAGAACGAATGGATCACCGACACCCATGCCTACCAGGTCGAATTCGCCGTCCGCTGAGGGAGGCCGAACATGAACGGAAGAGCACGGACCGCGAAAGCCATCCTCATCGGGCTGCTGCTGCTCGCCCTGGGCGTCCCGGGCGCCCTCGCCGCCGACGTCCCCCAGGGCGAGTGCGCCGTTCCTCAAGCCTCGGCCAGTGCCACCCCGCAGGTCTCGACGGCCGAACGAACCTCGGCGCCCGCGACCACACCCAAGATGTCACCCGAGGCGAAGGAACTCCCCGACACGCCCACCGCGCCGGGCTCGTTCCAGTGCGACCCCGCCTACCGGCGCTACGCGGCCACGGACGAGCTGGCGATCTACAAGGGCAAGCACCTGAACGAGACCGCCAATCCGCCCGTCGTGCTGGGCCTCCGCCTCTACGACCGGGGGGCCTATGACCCTCGCCCCACCTTGCTCGGCCAGAAGGACCCGGTCCAGTTCCACTTCATGGCCTACGGCGACCTGCGCACCGCCGTCGCCGACAACGACAACGGCGTCCGCGCCGCCAACGGCAAGACCTACCAGTCACAGGTCGCCACCCGTCTCAACCTCGACCTCGACCTCAACCTCACCCCCACCGAGCGCATCCACGCCTTCATCCGCCCGTTCGACAAGCTGACTACCTTCACGCGCTTCGACCTCGACGGCGCGGTCAGGGACAAGTTCGTCCCGGAGTTCAACACCAAGCTCGTCACTCTCTTCTTCGAAGGCGACCTCGGCAACATCCTCGCGGGGCTCACCGGCAAGCTCAGGTCGTTCGACATCCCGATCGCCGGCGGCCTCGTTCCCATCTTCACCCAGAACGGCATCTGGATCAACGACGCATTCAAGGGCGCGGCCATCGGCATCACCGCCAAGCACAGCAAGGACCTCGACATCAGCAACATGGACCTGACGTTCTTCACCGGCCTCGATAGGGTGACGAGCGATGCCTTCGGCGTCGGTCATGGCGCCGGCAAGATCTACGGTCTCGCCGGCTTCGCCGACCTCTTGAAGGGCTACATGGAGGCCGGCTACGGTTACGTCGAGGCCGACGACAAGGACCTGAGCTACCACAACGTCACCCTCGCCTTCACCACGCGGTTCGAGGGCAACGTGTCCAACAGCGTTCGGCTGATCGGCAACTTCGGTCAGAAAGCGGCGGTGAAAACGGCCAACGGTCTGCTGGTCCTGATCGAGAACTCGCTCGTCTCGCCGAACCCGTGGCTGCTCGTCCCGTACCTCAACCTCTTTGCCGGCTTCGACGCCCCCCAGTCGCTGGCGCGGGCCCCCGATGCCGGCGGCGTGCTGGGCAACACCGGGATCAACTTCCAGACCGACGGCCTGACGGGCTTCCCGACGCTCGACTTCCACGGGCACGACACCTACGGCGGAGCGGCGGGAGTGGAGTACCTGTTCAACCTCAACCGCTCGGTCGTCTTCGAAGGGGCGGCGGTCGAGCCCATGCGCTCCAACCCGCTGGGGGCCCAGTACGCCTTCGGGGCCAGCTTCCAGCAACCGCTCAACAACGCCTGGATCCTGCGCTTCGACGGCATGCGCGGCTGGCTGGACAAGCAGCGGGACATCTTCGGCGTGCGGATGGAGTTGCGGCGGAAATTCTGATGCCAGCTCGGAGTGACCGGGGAAGGAGGGTCTAGATGTCCTGGTTCCAGCTTCACGTCAACGGCAAGATCTATTCCGTCGACACGGACGGCAACATGCCCCTGCTCTGGGCCCTGCGCGACGTCCTCGGGCTCAGGGGCACCAAGTTCGGCTGCGGCGTGGCGCAGTGCGGCGCCTGCACCGTCCATCTCGACGGCCGGGCCGCGCGCTCCTGCGCCGTCACCGTGGGCGTGGCGGCCCTGTCGAAGATCACCACCATCGAGGGCCTGTCGCACGACGGCAGTCACCCGGTGCAGAAGGCCTGGGTCGAGCTCGGCGTGCCGCAGTGCGGGTACTGCCAACCGGGCCAGATCATGACCGCCTCGGCGCTGCTGGCCGGGAACAAGAATCCCAGCGACGCCGACATCGACAACGCGATGAGCGGCAACATCTGCCGCTGTGGCACCTATCCACGGATCCGGGCCGCGATCCACAAGGCCGCGGGGAGCAAGTCGTCATGAGCGTCTTCACCAGGATCACCCGCAGGGACTTCCTCCGCCATGCCGGCGTCGGCACCGGCGCCCTGGTGGTGGGCTCTTACATCTCCCCGACAGGGCTCCTCGGCGAGTATCTCCTTCCCTACGCCGCCCCACTCGATCCCTTTCCCGAGGATCCGAAGGGACTTGCTCATTTCGTTTTGATTGAACCCTTGCTCGGCACCATCATCATCATGTCCCACCGCTCGGAGATGGGCCAGGGCATCCGCTCGAGCCTGGCGGCCGTGCTGGCCGACGAGCTCGAGGCCGATTGGAGCCGCGTCGTGGTGCGCCAGGCAGACGCCGACGCTCTCCGCTACGCGGTGCCGAACCCGTACCGGAACACGAACCCTGGCTCTCTGCCGACATATCCCGTCCCCGAGGAGTTCAGCCAATTCGTCGACAGCTCGCGAAGCATGGCCCTCTACTACTCGGCCATGCGCGGCATCGGCGCCGGAATTCGGCTGGTGCTGGTCGCCGCGGCGGCTCAGAAATGGGGAGTCAAGCCCGAGGAGTGCGAGGCGGTGCAGCACAAGGTGCACCACAAGGCCACAGGCCGCCACTTCGACTACGGCAACCCACTGCTGCTGCTGGAGGCCGGCAAGCTCGCGAAGAAGCATCCGCCCACGCTCGAGGAGGTCACTAAAGCCCAAAAGAAGAGCACGGAGTGGCGTTTCATCAACAAAGAAACGCCCATGCCGTTCGTCGACGCCAAGGACATGGCGACCGGCAAAGCGGTCTACGGCGCCGACGTCGATCTGCCGGGCATGATGACGGCGATGATCGTGCGCTGCCCGGTCGCCAACGGCAAGGTGAAGCAGTTCGACGACAGGGCGGCGCTCGCCGTGCCGGGCGTCAAGTGGGTCGAGGAGGTACTTCCCGAAGGCTTCCCGATCGTCGGCGGGGTGGGCGGCAATTTCATGCCGCATGCGGGGGTCGCCGTCGTGGCGGAGAACACCTGGGCAGCGTTGCAGGGGTATCGGGCGCTCAGGGACAAGGTCGAGTGGGACCTCGAATGGCACCCCATCGCCGCCGGCAACGCCAAGTACGACTCCATGCAATTCCGCGACGAGCTCAAGACATCGACCGGCGAGAAGGGCAACCAGTGCCGGAACAAGGGCGACGTCTACGCGGTCCTCGACTCGCACCCCAACCCGGTGGAACGGAGCTACTACGTCCCTCACCTGGCCCAGACACCGATGGAGCCTCCCGTGGCGATCGCCCGCTACGAGCACGGGCGATGTGAGGTCTGGGCGCCCACCCAGGGTCCCGAGGTCATGCAGCACTATGTTGGCCTGGCACTGCTGCGGCCAAAAGCAGCGCAGCTTCCGGAGTGGCTGCTATGGCAGGTGAACGCGCATGACGAGAGCAATTTCGAGTGCGCACCCTACCTGTGGCAAGCACAGCAACACTTCAACGAGGTGCTCGGAAAAGTGATGGGGGGGCCGAGTGGACCTCCTCTGGATCTGCCTGCATTGATCAAGCTCCGAGACGACCTCAAGAAAGAGGTCCGCGAGAAGGTCAAGGTCCACCCGACGTTGCTCGGCGGCGGCTTCGGGCGCAAGTCCAAGCCGGACTATGGCGTCGAAGCGGCCTTCCTCGCCAGCAAGCACCCCGGCGTGCCCATCCGGGTGCAGTGGACCCGCGAGGACGACATCAGGTTCAGCTACCACAACGCGGCCAGCGTCCAGTACTTCAAGGCGGCTCAAGACGGAGCGGGGAAAACGACGGCCTTGCTGCAGCGCAGCGCGTTCACGTCGTTCTTCGCGACCCTCTTTCCCGGCCCAGATCCACGGCTCCCCGACATCGTCAACGAGCTCAACAAGTCTTCGCGCGCCGCGACTCTGAACGGCGGGGAATACCCCTTCGGCTCAGGCATCGAGCGGGGACATGGTCTCGAGGACAACCCGTTCGACCTGGAGAACCTGCGCATCGAGAACTGCAGGGCCAAGAACCACATTCGCACCGGCTGGATGCGCTCGGTGGCGAACATCTACCACGCCTTCGGCATCTGCTCGTTCGCCGACGAGCTCGCGGTCGCCGCCGGCCGCGATTCGAAGGACTACCTGCTCGAGCTGATCGGCAAGGGACGCAGCTTCCACCGGAAGGACTTCGAAGACGAGGGTGTCGTGTTCTTCGACAACAACGCGTTTCCCCTGGACGCGTGTGGGACTCCGTACAAGGTACTGCCCCCTTACCCCGCCGACACCCGACGGCTGCAGGCCGTGATCAAACGGGTGGCGATGGAGTCGGGCTGGGATGACAAGGTGAAGCAGTACAAGGGCATGCCAGGCCGCGGCCTGGGCATCGCCGCCCACCGGGCTTTCCTCAGCTACGTGGCCATGGTGATCGACGTCACGCTCACCGACGCCAAGGACGCTGCCGGCAACGTCCTCAAGGACAGCGCCGGCAACGTCGTCAAGCAGCTGGCGATCAACGAGATCTGGGCCGCGATCGACTGCGGCATCGCCGTCAACGTGGACCGCGTCAAGGCGCAGGTGGAGGGTGGCGTCGTCTATGGCCTGAGCCTCGCCCTCCGCGGTGAGATCACGGTCAAGAGAGGGGCCGTCGAGCAGAACAACTTCGACGACTACCCCGTGCTACGCATCTACCAGACGCCGAAGATCAATATCATCATCATGCCGCCGCGCCTGGACCCGGACAGCGCCAACCCGGACCCGGACAACGCCATTCCGACCGGCGTCGGCGAGCCGCCGACCGCCCCCGTGGCCCCCTGCCTGGCCAACGCGATCGCCGCCGCGGGCGGACCCCGCATCCGCGAGGTGCCGTTCTTCAGGTTCGTCCAGATCCCCTGAGACGGGCCCCGCCGTACCCGGATCAGCCAGAGCGCCCCTCTCCCGCTCGCGGGAGGGGGGCGGCGCCTCATGCCCGCCCCGGCCTCCCGCCGCAGCGGCCTCCCGGCGAATAGCGGCGAATCAAGGCGCATCAAGGCGCATGAAGATGCTCTTTCCCCGGCGCGCCCGCGCGTTCGAGCATCGTGGACCAGGGGCGGCGCAACTGCTTCGCGGTAGACTCGGGACACACAGAGCGTCGAGGGAGGCATGGTGTCGCGTATCTGGATTCCGACCCTGGCGGCGGGCGCGCTCAGCCTGAGGCTGGCCGCGGCGGCCGCGGCGGCCACGGCGGTTGCCGCTCCGCCGGGGGCCGATCTGCATCCACCGGCGGAGCGGCTCCCCATCCGCGTCTACACCATCGACGACGGCCTGGCGGGCGACGAGATCCACGCCGTGCTGCAGGACTCGCGGGGTTTCCTCTGGATCGCCACCGAGAGCGGGCTGAGCCGGTTCGACGGCACTCGCTTCGTCGAGTACGACCCGCGGCAAGGATTGCCGAGCCCCAACGTCACCGCCCTGGCGGAGGCGGCAGGCGGCGCCCTGCTGGCGGGCACGACGGGCGGCCTGGCACGTCTCGATCCGGGCCGTGTGTCGACGGCCCCGGCCTTCTCGGTCGTGCCGGACGCGAGCGGGCGCCTGCGCCATCGGGTCACGGCGCTGCTGGCCGATGGCGGCACGGTCTGGGCGGCGGACCCGGCGCCGGACGGCGGCCTCTTCCGGCTGCAACCGGCTAGGACCGGCGCCGGCAGCGCGATGTCCACCGTCAGCGCCGGCAGCGCGACGTCCGCCGGCAGCGCCGCCGAAGTCAGGCTCCCGTCCGGCGCTCCGGTCTCGTGGGTGACCTCGCTGGCTCCCGACGGCGGCGGCGGGCTCTGGGTGGGGGAGAGGAGCGGCCTGCTGCACCGCCTCGCCGACGGCCGCTGGATCGCCTGCCCGGTGCGGCCGCTGCCGGCGTGGGAGGGGGTGGGAGCGCTGCTCGTCGACGGCCAGCGCCGGGTCTGGATCCTGTCCGGCAGGAGCCTGTACGTGCTCGCGCCCGGTCCCGCCGAGAGCGGGCAACCCGCGGCGGCGGGGCGGCGGGACGGGGGCTCGCTCCTCGAGCGCGCCGCGGCGGGACGCTGCCGCCAGGCGGGCGCGGCGGCGCTCCGCCTGCCGGAAGCTCCCGGCGAGGTGTGCCGCTTCGACGCCGCGTCGGGATTGGCCGGCCTGCCTGGCCCGGAGCCAGGCCGCGACCGGCCGTGGGGCGGGATGCTGCAGACCCGCGACGGCAAGATCTGGATCGCCATCGGCGGCGCGCTCAACGTGTTCGACGGCCGCCGGTTCCAGGGCTATACCAGCCGCAACGGCCTGCTGCAGGACGAGCTCGCCGGCCTGGCCGAGGACCGCGACGGGAACCTGTGGGTGGGAACCCGCTCGCATGGCCTGATGCGCATCGCGCACAACGGCTTCGTCGCCTATGCCACCCCGGCTGCCCCCGGCGGCGTCGCCGTGGCCGCCATCCTCGAGGACAGCCGCGCGAACCTGTATGTCTGGGGCAGCGACCGGGGTCAGCCGAAGCTGTTCCACCTCGACGGCGGACAGCTGCTCGACGTCACGCCCGCGGTGATCGCCCACGCGGGATACCCGGGACGCGGGCGGCACCAGGTGCTGGCGGCGGACCAAGGCGGCGGTCTCTTGCTGGGCAGCGCCGGTGACATCTGGCGCTTTTCCATGGCCGCCGCGCCTGCCGCGCTGCCGCGAGCGCCGCGGCAGCACTGGCCGGTCCCCGCGGAGATGGGCGAGCTGGTGCGCCTCTTCCAGGACTCGCGCGGCGGCGTCTGGGTCTCCTCGCTTGGCAAGCAATCGCCGGCGGCCCCGGCGGCGCCGACCGCCGCGGGCAGCGGTGCGGCGCGGAGCACCTACCTGGCGCGGTGGGACCGCGTCACCGGGCGCTACAGTCCCGTGGCCGCGGTGGATCGCCTGGGGCGCGGGCCGGCATCCGCCTTCGCCGAGGATCCTTACGGCAACGTCTGGATCGGCTTCTCGAGCGGCGGGCTGGCGCGGCTGCGCGGCGAGGCGGTGGACCTCTTCGCGCCCGGCGCCGGCGTGCCGGCGGGTGCCGTCAACGACCTCTTCGTCGACAGCCGCCAACGCCTGTGGGCGGCCACCGCCTACGGTGGGGTGATCCGGCTGGACGATCTGAACGCCCCCCGGCCGCGGACCGCCGCGTACACGACCGCCCAGGGGCTGTCCAGCGACCGCGTCCTGTGCGTGACCGAGGACCGTCGCGGCACCATCTATCTCGGCCACGGCAAGGGCATCGACCGGCTCGACCCGCAGACCGGCCGCATCCGCACCTTGACCACCGCCGACGGGCTGCCGTCGAGCGTCGTCGACGTGGCCTATCGCGCCCGCGACGGCAGTCTCTGGTTCGGGACTCCGGTGGGGCCGGCCCGCTACCTGCCGGACGTCCCGCACGCCGAAGCGCCGCCGCCGGTCTTCCTGAGCGGCCTGCGCATCGGCGGTGTGCCGGTGCCGGTGCCGGCGCTCGGCGTGCAGAGCCTGGGCGCTCTCGAGCTTCCCGCCGGCCACGACGAGGTGGAGGTCCGCTTCACCGGCATCAGCTTCGCCTACGGCGCCGGCCTCCGCTATCAGTACCGCCTCGAAGGCTCGGCGGCGGATTGGAGCGAGCCGCAGGTGGAGCGCTCGGTGCTGCTGGGCAACCTCGCGCCGGGCGACTATCGCTTCCTGGTCCGCGCGGTGACTCCCGACAGCGTGGTGAGCCCCGTCCCTGCCAGCCTCTCCTTCACTCTGCCGCGGCCGCTCTGGCAGCGCTGGTGGTTCCTGGCCCTCGCCGGCGCGGCCACCGCGCTGCTCGCCTGGTCCCTCCACCACGCCCGGCTGTCGCGCCTGGTGGAGCTCGAGCGGGTGCGCGCCCGCATCGCCGCCGACCTCCACGACGACCTGAGCTCGAGCCTGTCGCGCATCTCGATCCTCTCCGAGCTGGGGCGGCGCCGGATCGCCGACCCGGCGGCGCTGGAGGCCACGACGCTCGACCAGATCGGCGAGACGGCGCGCGAGCTGATGGAGACGATCGGCGACATCGTCTGGGCGATCGACGCCCGCCGCGACGACCTCGAGAGCCTGCTCGCCCGCATCCGGCGCTTCGCGGGCGACCTGCTCGAGGCCCGCGGGGTGAGCGTCCTGTTCGCCGCCCCGGAGGGCGCCGCCGGGATCTCGCTGCGGCCCGAGGCCAAGCGGGAGCTCTACCTGGTCCTCAAGGAAGCGATCCACAACGCCGCGCGGCACGCCCGCGCCAAGGAGGTCCGGATCGAGGTCGCGGCGGCGCGCGGCGAGCTGGTGGCGGAGGTGCGCGACGACGGCATCGGCTTCGCGGCCGGGAGCCCCGAAGCGGTCGGCACCGGAGGCAGCGTGGGCGCCACCAGCGGCGATCATGGGCACGGCCTGCGCAACCTCAGGACGCGCGCGGCGAAGCTGGGCGCCAACCTCTCGGTCGACTCGGCGCCGGGCGCCGGCACGCGGGTGCGCCTGAGCCTGCGGCTCTGACGGTGGAGCCTGTGGCGCATGATCATGCGTGGCGCGCCGGCGCTGGCGGCGCTACTGTCGCTTGCGGGTAGTGGGTCAGTTCGCGAGAGTCCATCCCCCCCCTCGCGAGCAATCTGACCCACTACCCGCCGGCGAGGAGGACTAGAATGAGAGGTACCACGATGACCGAGCAAGAGCCCATCCGCGTGCTGATCGTGGAGGACGACCGGGTCACCCGCGACGGCCTGCGGCTGCTGGTGGACGGCACGCCCGGCTACAGCTGCGTCTCGGCCTTCGGCTCGCTCGAGCAGGTCCTGGCCGGCAGGACCGGCGAGCAGCCCAACGTGGTCCTGCTCGACATCAAGCTCCCGGGAGTGCCCGGCTCGCAGGGCGTGGCGTCGCTGCGGGAACGCTGGCCGGGCGCGGTGATCCTCATGCTCACCGCCTTCGACGACGAGGACAAGATCTTCGAGTCGCTGTGCAACGGCGCCACCGGCTACCTGCTCAAACGCACCCCGCCGGCGCGGCTGCTCGAAGCGGTGCGCGAGGCGCGCGACGGCGGCGCGCCGATGTCGCCCGAGATCGCCCGCAAGGTGGTCGAGCTGTTCCGGCGCACCGCGCCGCCGGTGGCGCTGGAGGAGGCGCTCACGCCGCAGGAGACCCAGCTCCTCCGCCTGCTCGCCGAAGGCTGCAGCTACCAGACGGCCGGCGGCGAGCTTGGCGTGAGCATCAACACGGTCCGGAATTACATCCGCAACGTCTACGAGAAGCTCCAGGTCCACACCAAGTCCGCGGCGGTGAGCAAGGCGATGCGCGCCGGCCTGCTGTAGGCTCGGCGATGGAATGGCGGGACTCATCCTCGACGGCAGGGCACCGGCGCGGGAGATCGAGGCGCGGCTGGCGGAGCGAGTGCGGGCGCTCGCGGCGCGGCGGCCGGGTGCGCCGCCGACCCTGGCGATCGTCCTGGCCGGGAGCGAACCTTCCTACCTGCGGTCGGCGCGCCTGAAGCGCGACGCCTGCCGGCGGGTGGGCATGGAGTCGCTCGAGATCGCGCTGCCGCCGGAGAGCGGGACCGCGGAGGCGCTGGCCGAGATCGATCGGCTCAACGACGAGCCGCGGGTGCACGGCATCTTCCTGCAACATCCCCTGCCGGCGGCGATCGACGAACGCCGCTGCTTCGACCGGATCGCGGTGGAGAAGGACGTCGGCGGCGACGGCAGCCTCAGCTTCGGGCGGACCGTCCTCGGCGGCGGCGCCTTCGGCGCGGCCACGCCGGTGGCCATCATGCGCCTGCTGTCCCATTACGGGATCTCGGTGGCGGGCAAGCAGGCCGTGGTCGTCGGGCGCAGCCCGATGGTCGGCAAGCCGATGGCCATCCTGCTGCTGGCGGCGGACGCCACGGTCACGGTCTGCCACTCGCGGACCTGCCGGCTGGCGGAAGTCGTGCGCCGCGCCGAGGTCGTGGTGGGGGCGGTGGACAGCCCGGAGCTCGTCAAGGGGCATTGGATCCGCGACGGCGCCGTGGTCATCGACACGGGCAGCCATCCTGCCCCCGATGGGAGCGCCGGGAGCGCCGGGCGCGCCGGGCGCGTCGGGGATGTCGAGTTGTCGGCGGTGGCCGCCCGCAGTGCCGCCTACACGCCGGTTCGGGGCGGCATCGGTCCGATGACCATCGCGACGCTGCTCGAGAACACAATGACCGCGGCGGAGCGCGCCTAGGCGTCGGCGCAGCCGTCAGAACAGGCCGACGACCGTGCCGTCGTCCTTGATGTCGATCACCCGCGCCGCCGGCGCCTTCGGCAGCCCGGGCATGGTCATCATGTCGCCGCAGATCATGACCACGAACTCCGCGCCGGCGGAGAGACGCACCTCGCGCACGTCGATGGCGTGGCCGGTGGGCGCCCCCCGCAGGCGCGCGTCGGTCGAGAAGGAGTACTGAGTCTTCGCCACGCAGACGGGGAGCTTGCCGTAGCCCTCGTCCTGCAGCCGCGCGATCTGCTCGCGCACCTTCGCGTCGGCGGTGACCTGCGCGGCGCGGTAGACCTTGGTGGAGATCTTGCCGATCTTCTCCCAGAGAGTGTCGTCGTCCTCGTAGACGAAGCTGACGCTCGGCTCCCGCTCGCACAGCTCGACCACGGCGCCGGCGAGGTCCAGGGCGCCCTTGCCGCCATCCGCCCAATGCGAGGCCAGGACCGAGCGGACTCCCAGCGCCGCCATCCGCGAGGCGATCAGCCCGAGCTCCGCGGCGGTGTCGGAGTCGAAGCGATTGACCGCCACGACGCAGGGGATGCCGTAGTGCCGCTGCACGTTCTCGACGTGGCGCTCGAGGTTCGGCAGGCCCTGCTCGAGCGCCGCGGTGTCCTCCTTGCCGATGGTCTTCAGGTCCGCGCCGCCGTGGTACTTGAGAGCGCGCACGGTGGCGACGACCACCGCCGCGGCGGGCCGCAGGCCCGCCTTGCGGCACTTGATGTCGACGAACTTCTCGGCGCCCAGGTCGGCGCCGAAGCCGGCCTCGGTGACGACGTAGTCGGCGAGCTTGAGCGCGGTCTGCGTGGCGATCACCGAGTTGCAGCCGTGCGCGATGTTGGCGAACGGCCCGCCGTGGACGAAGGCGGGGTTGTTCTCGAGCGTCTGCACCAGGTTCGGCTTGATGGCGTCCTTGAGCAGCACGGTCATCGCGCCGTGGACCTCGAGATCGCGGGCGCGGACGGGCCGGCGGTCGCGGGTGGAGGCCGCGACGATGTTGCCCAGGCGCTGCTTGAGATCGGCGAGCGAGGTCGCGAGGCAGAGGATCGCCATCACCTCGGAGGCCGCGACGATGTCGAAGCCGTTCTCGCGCGGATAGCCGTTGCCGACGCCGCCCAGGCCGACGACGATCTCGCGCAGCGCCCGGTCGTTCATGTCCATGACCCGCCGCCAGGGGACCCGGCGGAGGTCGATGCCCAGCTCGTTGCCGTGATGGAGATGGTTGTCGAGCATCGCCGCCAGCAGGTTGTTGGCGAGGGCGATGGCGTTGAAATCGCCGGTGAAGTGGAGGTTGATGTCCTCCATCGGCACGACCTGCGCGTAGCCGCCTCCGGCCGCGCCGCCCTTCATGCCGAACACCGGTCCCAGCGACGGCTCGCGCACGCAGATCGCCGCCCGCTTGCCGAGGAGGTTCAGCGCGTCCCCCAGGCCGACGGTGGTCGTGGTCTTGCCCTCGCCGGCCGGCGTCGGCGTCATCGCCGTGACCAGGATCAGCTTGCCGTCGGGCCGGCCGCGCAGGCCGGCGATGGCCTCGAGCGACAGCTTCGCCTTGTAGGGTCCGAAGGCCTCGAGATCCTCCTCGGCGATGCCCAGCTTCTCGCCCGCCACCCGCGAGATGCGCTCGAGCCTCGCCTGCTGCGCGATTGCGATGTCAGACGCCATCCTGCTTTCCCTCCTTCCAGCCGGGGTGCCGCGACTGGCGACAGGCAGAGCCGCGGCCTCGACGAGGACCGGCGGTGGGTGTGGCGCGAGCCGGCTCTCGCCGCCCCGCGGGCCCGGAGGGGCAGGGGAGGCGCGGCCGCGCCCGCGAAAGGCCGCGCAATGATAGCCTGCGCCGCCCCTCCTGGCGAGGGCCGGCGACAACCCGACCGCCGCCCAGATAGGTGCTTGGCGCCCGGCCCCGGAGGCGCTTGGCACCTCTCCTGCACGTGGTCCTCCCAGGCGCGGGTCCCCTGGGTCCTTTCGTGGAGCCTTGGTTCGTCTATTCTCTTGCGACGTGAGCACCGCCAGAATCTTGCCCCCATCGTTCGCCGGCGTCCCGGAGCCGATCCGCGAGGAGCTCTGGGGCGTCGAGCGGCTCGAGCAACACGCCGCGACGCTCGCCGCGAGCCAGCGCGTGCGCCCGGGCCGGCCGTGGGACCGCCGGCTGACCCCCCGGGTCTGGGAGAACGGCCGCGTCCTGCTCGAGTCCTATCGCGTCATCGCGGCGTCCATCCGCGAGGAGCGGGCGATGACGCCGGCCTCGGAATGGCTGGTCGACAACTTCCATCTCGTCGAGGAGCAGCTGCGCGAGATCCGCGAGGACCTGCCGGCGAGCTTCTACCGCCAGCTGCCGAAGCTGGTGGATGGTCCCTTGCAGGGCTTCGCGCGGGTCTACGCCCTCGCCCACGACTTCGTGGCCCACACCGACAGCCGCTTCGACGAGGAGGCGCTGCGCCGCTTCGTGCGCGCCTACCAGCGCGCGCAGCCGCTGACCATCGGCGAGCTCTGGGCGGTGGCGATCTCCTTGCGGGTGGTGCTGGTCGAGAACCTGCGGCGGCTGGCCGAGCGGATGGTGCGGTCTCGGGGCGCGCGCGAGCAGGCCGAGGGCCTCGCCGACCGCCTGCTCGGCGGCGGCCGCGAGCCCGATCCCACCGCGCTCCTGCGCCGCTACGACGAGGGACGGCTCGACGTCGCCTTTGCCGTGGCGCTCCTCGGCCGCCTGCGCGACCAGGACCCCGAGGTCACACCCGCCCTGGCGTGGCTGGAGCGGCGGCTGGCGGCGCAGGGCACCACCGCCGACGAGGTCGTCGCGCTCGAGCACCAGCGCCAGGCCGCGATGAACGCCACGGTGCGCAACGTGATCACCAGCATGCGCTTGATCTCGGCCTTCGACTGGGCGGCGTTCTTCGAGAGCGTGAGCCTGGTGGACGACACGCTCGCGGCCCATCCCGGCTACCGGGCGGCGGAGTTCGCGACCCGCGACCGCTACCGGCACGCGGTGGAGGAGCTGGCGCGCGGCTCGCGCCGCTCCGAGATCGAGATCGCCAGGCTGGCGGTGCGCCGGGCCCAATCGGCAGGCGATGCCGGCGGTGCAGGCGGTGCGGGCCAAGCCGGCGAACGCCTCGCGGACCCGGGCTACTACCTGATCGCCGGGGGGCGCGCCGCGTTCGAGCGCGAGCTGGGATACCGCGTGCCGCCGCGCCACTGGCTGCGCCGCGCCTTCCTCGCCTGGGCGGCGCCGGGCTACCTGGGGACGATCGCCGCCGGCACGGCGCTGGTGCTCGCGCTGCCGCTCTGGCGCGAGGCGGCGCGCGGCGCGCCCGCGCTGCCGCTGCTGTGCCTCGGCCTCCTGGCGCTGGTGCCCGCGTCCGACCTGGCGATCCAGCTGCTCAACGCCTGGCTGATGGAGCGGTACGGGCCGCGGGTGCTGCCGCGGCTCGAGCTCCGCGACGGCGTGCCGCGGGAGCTGCGCACGCTGGTGGTCGTGCCGACGCTGCTGACCGGCCAGGCGGAGATCGAGGAGCAGATCGCCCGCCTCGAGGTCCACTATCTCGCCAACAGCGAGGACGAGCTGCGCTTCGCGCTGCTCTCCGACTGGACCGACGCCGCCGCCGAGACCATGCCCGGGGACGAGGAGCTGCTGGCGGCGGCGCGGGTGGGCATCGCCCGCTTGAACACCCGCCATGGCCCCGCCCCCGCCGGCGCTGCCGGCAATCACCGCGATCCCGGCGATCACCGCGATCACGGCGAGCCGCGCTTCCTGCTCTTGCATCGCCGGCGCGTCTGGAGCGAGAGCGAAGGATGCTGGCTCGGCTGGGAGCGCAAGCGTGGCAAGCTCGAGGAGCTGAACCGCCTGCTGCAGGGGGCCCGCGACACCACCTTCCTGCTCCCCGCCGGCGACGGCGGCCATGGCGGCCATGGCGAGAATGGCGCGCATGGCGAGAATGGCGCGGACAACGCGACGAACGGCGAGCCTCCCCTCGAGCCCGGCTCCGTCCGCTTCGTGCTCACCCTCGACGCCGACACCCGGCTGCCCCGCGAGGTCGCCCGCCGGTTGATCGGCACGCTCGCCCACCCGCTCAACCGGCCGCGCTTCGACGAGCGGCGGGGCCGCGTGGTCGAGGGCTACGGGATCTTGCAGCCGCGGATCACGCCGTCGCTGCCGTCCAGCGGCGAGGGGTCGCTCTTCCAGCGCATCTTCTCGGGCCCGGCGGGCATCGATCCCTACGCGGCGGCGGTGTCCGACGTCTACCAGGACCTGTTCGGGGAAGGGTCGTTCACCGGCAAGGGGATCTACGACGTCGACGCCTTCTCGGCGGCCCTGACCGGCAAGGTGGCGGAGAGCACGCTGCTCAGCCACGACCTGCTCGAGGGGCTCCTGGCGCGCGCCGGCCTGGTGACCGACGTCGAGCTGGTCGAGGAGTTCCCGTCGCACTCGGAGGCCGCCGCCACCCGCCAGCACCGCTGGGCGCGCGGCGACTGGCAGCTGCTGCCGTGGATCCTCGGCCGCGCCCGCACCCCCGACGGCGGCCGCCTGCGCGCGTCGATCTCGGCGATCGGCCGCTTCAAGATGCTCGACAACCTGCGGCGGACGCTCTCGGCTCCCGCCGCCTACCTGCTGCTGGTCGCCGCCTGGACGCTCCCCGGGGTCTCGCCCGCCCTGTGGACGGGTGTCTGGCTGGCGAGCCTTGCCATCCCGGACTTCCTGCACGTGCTCTATGCGGCGGTGCCCCGCCGGCGCGGCATCTCCAAGCGCAGCCACCTGCGCGCCGTGGCCGGCGACGTCCTCCTCGCCGCCACGCGGGCGGTGCTGCGGGTCGCCTTCCTGGCCGACGCGGCGTGGCGGATGGGCGACGCCATCGTGCGCACCCTGGGCAGGGTCTACGTCACGCGCCGGCGCCTGCTGCAGTGGGTGACCGCGGCCCAGGCCAAGGCCAGGCTCGGACTCGAGCCGCGCTTCTTCTACCGTCGCATGGCGGGCGGGTTGGCGCTCGCGGCGGCGGCCGCCATCGCGATCGCCCTCAGGGCGGCGACGGCCGCCCCGGCCCTCGCCGCTGCCTCCGCTCGGGCGCCCGCCACGTGGACGCTGCTGGCGTGGGCGGGTCCGCCGCTGGTCCTGTGGGCGCTGGCGCCGGCGCTGGCACGCTGGCTCAGCCTGCCGCCCGCCCCGGTCGAGCCACTGCCGCTGCCGGCGGCCGAGGCGCTGCGGCTGCGGCTCATCGGCCGCCGCACCTGGCGCTTCTTCGAGACCTTCGTCGGCGCCGAAGACCACGCGCTGCCGCCGGACAACTTCCAGGAATCGCCGCGGCCGGTGGTCGCGCACCGCACCTCGCCCACCAACGTCGGCCTCTACCTGCTGTCCATCGTCGCCGCCCGCGAGCTCGGCTGGCTGGGCATCCTCGACTGCGTGACGCGCCTCGAGGAGACGATGCGGACGATGAGCGGCCTCGATCGCTTCCGGGGCCACTTCTTCAACTGGTACGACACCCGCGAGCTGCGCCCGCTCGAGCCGCGCTACGTCTCGACGGTCGACAGCGGCAACCTGGCCGGCGACCTGCTGGTGCTGGTCGAGGCCTGCCGCCGCCTTGGCGACTGTCCGCCGCTCGACGCGCAGGCGCTCGCCGGCATCGGCGACACGGTGGCGCTGATCCGTGCCGCGGCGCCGGCGAGCGCCGGCCGCCGCACCCAGACCGTCACCCGGCGGCAGCTCGACGAAGCGCTGGCGGCGGTCGCCGTCGCCCTCGAGCCGGCGCCGGCTCGGCCGGCGGATTGGGCGGCGCGCCTGGACGAGCTCGCCGGCGGCCTCCACGCCGTCGTGGACGTCGCGCGGGCGCTGGTCGGCGAGCAGCAGCGCGGCAGCGACGCCGCCTCCTGGCAAGAGGTGCTGGCCTGGGCGGAGCTGGCACAGGCCACCGTCGCGAGCCATCGCCGTGACCTCGAGGAGCTGCTCCCCTGGGCGTGGCTGGCCATGCCCGCCGGCGGCGCGGCAGCGGGCCGAGGAGGCGGTGGCTGGGGCGGAGCGGCCGGCGCGAGCGGCGAAAGCGGCACGGAGCAGATCACACCGGCGCTGGCTCGCCTGTTCGCGGCGCTTCCGTCCATGGCGGCCCTACCGGACAGCTGCGTCGTGGCCCGGGAGGAGTTGGCGGCTCCGGTGCAGGCGCCCGCCCCGGCCTGGGCCGTGGCAGCAACCGTCGGCGTCGCCGCCACCGGCGCCGGCGCCGGCGAAGCGGCGCCACTCGCGGCTCCGCCGCCATCCGCGGCGCCGCCGCCGCCCGAGGCGCCGCCCGATCCCCTCGCCGCGGCCCTGGATCGCTCGGCCGCCGCCGCGGCGGGCCTGACGCGGCGCCTCGGCGCTCTCGCCCGCGGCGCCGCCGAGCTGTTCGCCGCCATGGACTTCCGTTTCCTCTATCACCCGGGCCGCAGGCTCTTCGCGATCGGTTATCGCGTCGCCGACGGGGAGCTCGACCCGGGCTATTACGACCTGCTGGCCTCCGAGGCGCGCCTGGCGAGCTTCGTCGCCATCGCCAAGGAGGATGTGCCGGCGGCCCACTGGTTCCAGCTCGGCCGGCCGCTGACCCCGATTGCCCGCGGCGCCGCGCTGGTCTCCTGGTCCGGCTCGATGTTCGAGTACCTGATGCCGGCCCTGGTGATGCGGTCGCCGGCCCACAGCCTGCTCGACCAGACCTGCCGGCTGGTGGTCCGCCGCCAGATCCAGTACGGCGCGGACCGGCGCGTCCCCTGGGGCGTCTCCGAATCGGCGTTCAACGCCCGCGACCTCGAGCTCACCTACCAGTACTCGAACTTCGGCGTCCCGGGCCTCGGCTTGAAGCGCGGCCTCTCCGAGGACCTGGTCGTCGCGCCCTACGCCACGGCGCTGGCGGCGATGTTCGAGCCGCTGGCCGCCGGCCGCAACTTCGTCCGTCTCGAAAAGGCCGGCGCCGCCGGCCGCTACGGCTTCTACGAGGCCGTCGACTACACCGCCAGCCGGCTGCCGGAAGGGCAGCAGCTCGCGGTGGTGCAGGCCTACATGGCGCATCACCAGGGCATGTCGCTGATCGCCCTCGCCAACACCCTGGACGTCCGCCGCGACGGCGCCATGCCGGCGCGCTTCCACGCCGCGCCGATCGTCCAGGCCACCGAGCTGCTGCTGCAGGAGCGGACGCCGCGCGACGTGGCGGTGGCGCGGCCGCGCGCCGAGGAGGTGGCGGCGGCGGCGCAGGTGGGTGGGCTGGTGGTGCCGACGGTGCGCCGTTATCACTCCCCTCACGATGCGGTGCCGCGCACCCACCTGCTCAGCAACGGCCGTTACGCGGTGATGCTGACGGCGGCCGGCGCGGGTTACAGCCGCGTGCGCGACCTCGCGATCACGCGTTTCCGGGAGGACGTCACCCGCGACTGCTGGGGGAGCTTCATCTTCTACCGCGACATGCAGAGCGGCGACGTCTGGTCGGCCGGCTACCAGGCGAGCGCCGCCGAGCCCGACAGCTACGAGGTGCTGTTCTCCGAGGACCGCGCCGAGATCCTGCGCCGCGACGGCAGCATCGCCAGCCGCCTGGAGGTCGTGGTGTCGCCGGAGGACGATGCCGAGGTGCGGCGGGTCTCGCTGACCAATCACGGCCTCCGCCCGCGCGAGATCGAGGTCACCTCGTACGCGGAGGTGGTGCTGGCGCCGCCCGCCGCCGACCTGGCCCATCCCGCCTTCAGCAACCTTTTCGTCGAGACCGAGCACGCGGCCAGCCTGGAGGCGCTGCTCGCCTCGCGGCGGCCGCGGGCCGCGGGCGATCCGCGCCCCTGGGCAGCCCACGTCGTCGCCGTGCAAGGCGGGACGGTCGGCGCCGTCCAGTTCGAGACCGACCGCCTGCGCTTCCTGGGCCGCGGACGCGGCGTGCGCACGCCGATGTCGGTGATCGACGGCCTGCCGCTGTCCAACACCGTCGGCGCCGTGCTCGATCCCATCTTCAGCCTGCGGCACCGCGTCCGCCTGCTGCCCGGCACCACGGCGCGCGTCACCTTCACGACCCTGGTGGCGCCGTCGCGCGAGGCGGCCCTGTCGCTCGCCGACCGCTACCGCGACCCGGCAGCCCTGGAGCGCGCCGCGACCATGGCGTGGACCCAGGCGCAGGTGTATCTGCGCCACCTCGGCATCGCGGCCGACGAGGCCAACCTGTTCCAGCGCCTGGCCAATCGCATCCTGTTCTCGGACCCGTCGCTGCGGCCCGGGGCGGAGGTGCTGCAGCGCAACACGCGCGGGCCGTCGGCGCTCTGGGGGCACGGGATCTCCGGCGACCTGCCGATCGTGCTGGTGCGCATCGACGACCCGGACGAGGCCGGGATCGTCCGCCAGCTGCTCAAGGCCCACGAGTACCTGCGCGGCAAGCGCCTCGCCTTCGACCTGGTGATCCTCAACGAGAAGGCGCCCGCCTACGCCCAGGACCTGCAGGGGGCGCTCGAGGCGATGGTGCGCACCGCCCAGGCAGGCCACGGCGACGACGGGTCCGAGGCGCACGGCAACGCCGTCATCCTGCGCGCCGAGCAGTCGGCGCCGGAGACCCGGGGGGCGCTGCTCGCCGCGGCGCGGGTCGTGCTGCATGCCCGCAACGGCACGCTCTCCGAGCAGATCGTGCGCCGCGACCGCGGCGAGGACCGGCGCGTGCCGCGGGGGCGCCGTCCCGCGGCGGTGCAGCCCGAGGAGACGACGCCGCCCCGCCTCGACCTCGAGCTCTGGAACGGCCTCGGCGGCTTCGACGCCGACGGCCGCGAGTACGTCGCCGTGCTGGGCGAAGGGCAATGGACGCCGGCGCCCTGGATCAACGTCATCGCCAACCCCGGGTTCGGCTTCCAGGTGTCGGAGTCCGGCGCCGGCTATACCTGGGCGGTCAACAGCCGCGAGAACCAGCTCACCCCCTGGTCGAACGACCCGGTCGGCGATCCACCCGGCGAGTGTCTCTACGTCCGCGACGAGGAGAGCGGCCTGCTCTGGGGGCCGACGGTGCTGCCGATCCGCGAGGAGGCGTACCCGTACGTCGCCCGCCACGGGCAGGGGTACAGCCGCTTCGAGCACGCCGCGCACGGCGTGACGCTCGAGCTGCTGCAGTTCGTGCCGCTCGCGGACCCGGTCAAGATCTCGCGCCTGACGATCGTCAACCGGGAGGACCGGCCACGGCGCCTCACGGTGACCGCGTACGCCGAGTGGGTCCTCGGCAACTCGCGCGGCGCCTCGGCGCCTCACGTCGTCACCGAGATCGACGCCGCGACCGGGGCGATGCTGGCCCGCAACGCTTGGAACGAAGAGCTGGCAGGCCAGGTCGCCTTCGCCGACCTCGGCGGCCGGCAGACCGCCTGGACCGGCGACCGCTCCGAGTTCCTCGGACGCAACGGCGCGCCCGACCGGCCGGCGGCGCTCGAGCCGGACCGCCGGCTGTCAGGCCGGGTGGGCGCCGCTCTGGACCCGTGCTGCGCGTTGCAGGCGGCGGTCGATCTGCCGCCTCGCGGCCGTGTCGAGGTGCTTTTCCTGCTCGGCCAGGGCGCGGGCGCCGAGGCGGCCCGCGACCTCGTGCGGCGCTACCGCACGGCCGACCTCGACGCCGCGCTGGCGGAGGTGAAGCGCAGCTGGGACGACGTCGCCGGCGCGCTGCAGGTCAAGACCCCCGACCGCTCGATGGACCTGCTGCTCAACACCTGGCTGATCTACCAGACCCTCTCCTGCCGCATCTGGGCGCGCTCGGCCTTCTATCAGGCCGGAGGCGCCTACGGCTTCCGCGACCAGCTGCAGGACGTGATGGCGCTGACCGCCGCCCGGCGCGACATCGCCCGCGAGCACATCCTGCGCTGCGCCGGCCGCCAGTTCGTCGAAGGCGACGTCCAGCACTGGTGGCACCCGCCGTCCGGCCGCGGCGTGCGCACCCACATCAGCGACGACCTGCTGTGGCTGCCCTACGTCGCGCTGCACTACGTCGAGGTCACCGGCGAGCGCGAGCTGCTCGACGAGGAAGTGCCCTTCATCGAGGGGCCGCCGGTGCCGGCCGGCAGCGACGACGCGTACTACGTGCCGGCGGAGTCGCGGCAGCGCGGCACGCTGTTCGAGCATTGCGCCCGCGCCCTCGACCTGCGCCTGGCGGTCGGCGTTCATGGCCTGCCGCTGATCGGCACCGGCGACTGGAACGACGGCATGAACCGCGTCGGCCGCGAGGGCAGGGGCGAGAGCGTCTGGCTGGGGTGGTTCCTGCACAGCCTGCTCTGGGAGTTCGCGCGGCTCGCCGACGAGCGCGGGGAGGGCGAGCGGGCGGCGCGATGGCGCGGGCACGTCGCGGCGCTCAAGACCGCGCTCGAGGAGCACGGCTGGGACGGCGACTGGTATCGCCGCGGCTACTTCGACGACGGCACGCCCCTGGGATCGGCCGGCAACGCCGAGTGCCGCATCGATTCGATCGCGCAGTCCTGGGCGGTGCTCTCGGGCGCGGCCGACAAGCAACGCGCGGCGCGCGCCATGGCGGCGGTGCAGGAGTACCTGGTGCGTCCGGGAGACGGCCTGGTGCTGCTGTTCACGCCGCCGTTCGACCGCGGCGCGCTCGACCCGGGCTACATCAAGGGCTACCTGCCCGGAGTGCGCGAGAACGGCGGACAGTACACCCACGCGGCGATCTGGTGCGTCCTCGCCTTCGCGGCGCTGGGGGAGGGGGACAAGGCCGGCTGGCTGTTCTCGGTCCTCAATCCGATCAACCACGCCAGCACGCGCGCCGGCATCCAGCGCTACAAGGTCGAGCCCTACGTCGCCGCCGCCGACATCTACGCCGAGGCCAATCACATCGGCCGCGGCGGCTGGACCTGGTACAGCGGTTCCGCGGGCTGGATGTACCGCGCCGGGGTCCAGTGGATCCTGGGCATCCGCCTCCGCGGCACCACCTTGTCGATCGATCCGGCCATCCCCCGCGCCTGGCCCGCCTACGAGATCACCTTCCGGTACCACTCCGCGCGCTACACCGTCGACGTCGAGAACCCCCATGGCGCGACCCGCGGCGTCTCCCGCGCCGAGCTCGACGGCGCCGAGCTGCCGGTCGCCCCGAACGGCGTCGCCGACGTCCCCCTGGTCAAGGAAGGCGTCCACCAGATCTGGATCGTGCTCGGGTAGGCAGCACACCGGCGAGAGGGGAGCCGGTCACGGCTCGAGCTCCCAGGTCTGGAAGATGCAGTCGGGACCCCAGCTGCTGTGCGGTTCCTCGTGGACCAGCCGGAAGCCGGCGGCTTCGTAGAGGTGACGGGCGGCGCTCAGCTCGGCATCGGTGGAGAGAGTGATCTTGTCGTAGCCGCAATGCCGCGCGAAGCGAATGCACTCCGAGACCAGCCGGCGGCCGAGGCCCAGCCCGCGCGCCTTCGGCTCGACGAGCAGCAGGCGCAGCCTGGCCACCCGGTCGGTTTCCTTGACCAGGCAGACGGAGCCGACGATCTCGCCGTCACGCTCGGCGATCCAGCAGCGCTCCCGCGCGGGGTCGAGATCGCGGAGGAACTTCGCGGCGATCTCGGCGACCAGCGCCTCGAAGCGCTCGTCGAACCCGTACTCCTGCGCGTAGAGGACGCCGTGACGGTGGACGATCCAGCCCATGTCGCCGGGCTGGTGCTGGCGTAGGAGGTAGGGCTCCCGGGAGCCGGGTTGCGAGACCGGTTCGGCGGCCAGCATGGCCTCGACGGTCGCCATCGCCGCGACCAGCCGGTGCTGGTCCGGCGCCGGCAAACGGCCGAGCATCGCGCCGATGGCCACGCGGGCGCGGGCGTCGAGCGTGTCGAAGGCCTCGCGGCCCTGCCTGGTCAGGCGCAGCAGGTTCTGCCGCCCGTCCGCCGCGGAAGGCGTGCTGTCGACCAGGCCGCGCTGCTGGAAACCGCGCAGGATGCGGCTCAGGTAACCCGCGTCCAGCCGCAGCGCCCTGCCGACCTCGGTCGCGGTCGGCCGGTCGCGGTGCGCCAGCTCGTAGAGCACTCGCGCCTCGGTCAGCGAGTAGGGGCTCGCGAGCACGCCCTCGCCCAGCACGCCGATCTGCCGGGTGTAGAAGCGGTTGAAGCGCCGCACGCTCTCGACCTGCCGCTCGACGTCGATCTCGGTCACGGTCATGTCTCCTTGCCGGCCTGCCGGCGGCGGAATGCAGAGATCGATGACAGTGTCATCTATTTATTTGACTCAGTCAAGCATAAGAACGGACCACAGCCAGGGGGAGGCTGGCCTGCGGAGCGGGCGGGGTGGGGGTGTGGAGGTGGGGCTGAGCACGGCGGAGCTCCGCGCTCCGCCGTGCCCGCGTACGCTGCGCGGCCTCAGTGCGGCTTCGGCTGGGTGAGGCTGAACCAGTTCCCGGCGGCGTCGCGGAAGGTCGCCTCGATGCCGTAGAACTGCTCCTGCGGCGGCGAGGGGAACTCGACACCCTTCGCCATCAGCTCCTCGTAGGTGGCGCGGCAGTCGGCGGTCTCGAAGACGCCGCCGCCGAGGGCGCCCTTGCCCAGCAGCTCGCGCAGCGTGGCCGCGGCGGCCTCGTCGAGGTGGGGGCCGGGAGCGATCTTCATCAGCACGATCTCGAAGCCGGGCTGGCTCTGCGGGCCGACCGTCAGCCAGCGGAAGCCGTTCTCCATCGTGGCGTCGGTGCGGACTTCGAGACCGAGCTTGTTGACGTAGAAGTCGTAGGCGGCGTCCTGGTCGTCGACCCAGACGGTGACGTGCGAGAGGCGCTGGATCATGCGGATCTCCTTGGGTTCGCGTCGTTACCGCCGGAGCATAGCGGTCGGCGCGACCGCCGCGCTTCTCGCTTCTTGCGGTTCTGGGTACCCGGCCATCAGCCTGCCCAGGAAGCAGGCAGGGACGAAGGCGATCCGCCACTGCGCCTGGTATTCCACCTGCCGCCGCAGCTCGCGGCGCCAGACGCTGGGAGGGCTCCCGACCAGGGCGTGGAACTTGGCGCTGAAGGAGCCGAGGCTCGAGTAACCGGTCTCGAAGCAGACCTCGGTGACCGAGAGGTGGTCCGTGGCGAGCAGCCGCTTGGCGAGCTCGATGCGGCGCCGGGTGAGGAAGCGGTGCGGCGACTCGCCGAAGGCGCGGCTGAACAGGCGCTGGAAATGAAAAGGCGACAGGCACGCCGCCCGCGCCGCGGCCGTCAGCGGCACCGGCTCGCGCGTGTGGGCGGCCAGGAAGTCGCGCGCCCGGCAGAGCCGGCGCAACGTATCGGGGTCGAGCAGGGGAAGAGCCCGCACGGACCCATTATGTCCGAGCCCGTTCCCTTCATGTCATGCGCCGTTCAGGCGCCGTGGAACGTGCCGAGCAGCCAGCCGCTCGCGGCGATCGCCGGCAGGCGCGAGGTCATGGCGTCGGGTCGCTCATGGGCAACGATCGGATCGGGCGATACCTGGCGGCTGGATCAGCCGCTCGGCGGGCGCGGCGGCAGGGACATCACCGCCCGGGCGATCGCCGCGGCGGCGCAGCGGTGACCGTAGGGGGAGGGATGGAAGTTGTCGCTGCTGATCGGCTCCGCCGAGGCGCGGCGGCAGTCGCTGAACGGGACCAGCAGGTCCACCAGCGCGAAGCCGTTCGCCTTCGCCAGGTCGGCCACGAACTGGTGCTGCCGGCCGAAGGTGTAATAGCTGAAAGTGCGAACGAAGCGCGGGAAGACCGCGATCAGCACCTGGAACCGGTGCTGGCGGGCGAGGTCCCGCAGCACCCCGAAGTAGGGCGCCACGGTGTCGGCCGAGACCAGGTCGAGATAGCGCTGGGCAGGGGAGGCGGCGGCGCCGGCCGGGGAGGTGCCGGCGGCGTCGGGAGTCGCCGTCACTGCCGCGGTCGCCGCGGGCGTCGCGGGCGCAGCCGGTGCCGCGGTCGCCGTCGCCGGGGTCCGCTTCGCCGCCAGCACGCGGAAGCGCACGAAGCGGTAGAGCGCGCTCTTGACCAGCCAGGAGCTGACACGCGCGCTGCTGACGCCGCCCTGCCGCTGCTCGGCCTCGAGCAAGGTCTTCAGGATGTCGCCGTCGAGGTGCTCGCGCGAGCTCATCGTGTAGGCGACGATCACCAGGTCGGGGTGGTACTGCAAGCCCTTCTCGCGCAGCATCTCGACCTCCTGCTGCGTGTTGTAGCCGGAGACCGCGAGGTTGATCACCTCGGCGCGCAGGCCGTCCTGGACGAGCAGCCGCTCGAGGATGGGCGGGAAGACGTCCTCGTTGCGCTCGACGTGGAGGCCTGCCGCGATGCTGTCGCCGAGCACGACGATGCGGTAGACGCCCGCCGGCTTGGCGAGGGCGTGCTCGCGGTCGCGGAAGCCGAGGCTGTTGCTCGCGCCCAGGTAGTCGTAGAAGCTGAGCTCGCGGCCGGCGTAGACCAGCGGCACCGGCTCGTAGCCGATCTTCGGGTTGTGCGACAGCTGGAAGCGGCCCTTGCGGATGGCATAGACATTGGGCGCCGCTCCCGCCGCGCGCACCAGCAGCTCGGCGGCGACCAGCGCCACCAGCACTCCGGCCAGCATCAGGGCGAGCTTCTTCGCCATCGGGTAGTGTCCTAGCCTAGATGGCCCTTGCCTCCCCCGCCTCCCTTTGGGCGAGGGTCAGCAGTCCTCCGCCGCCACCCCCTGGACTTGAACCCTCGCCCAAAGGGAGGCGGGGGAGGCAAGGGCCATCTAAGGACACTACCGCGCCTCAAGGGAGGCAGGCGTAGCGCGAGCGTGCCAGCGCCCGGGCATAGATGGCCTGCGCCGCGGCGTTCGGGTGGGCGTCCTCGTGACTCACCCAGTAGCGCTCGCCGGAGCCGGGCGGGAAGTCGGGCGCGGGGTCGATGACCTCGAAGCCTGCCTCGCGGCCGACGGCGGCGACGCGCGAGAAGGCCTCGGCGATGCCGGGGTCGTGCGGGTCGTGCAGCTCCGGCATCAGGAACAGCGTGGCGGCCACGTGGTCGGCGCGCAGCAGGGCGCCGAGCTCGCGCATCGCCGCCTTGGTGCGGTCCCACCCCGCCTTGCCCTCGCGGAACAGGCCGACGTAGTAGGCGTTGTAGTTCGCCAGCTTGGGATCGGTCTGCTTCTGCATCCGGGCGGCGGCGAGGGACAGCAGCGCCGAGTGCCAGTAGAGAGGATTCGTGTCCGGCACCGCGTCGGGCTCGGCGTCGTTGAACGAGAAGCCGAGGATCACCCAGTCCGGATGCATGTAGGGACGGATGCGCAGCTTGTAGCGCTGCACCTCCATCGAGGTGTTGCAGTTGCCGATGCCGGCATTGGCGACGGTGACCGCGCGTCCGGCCGCGGCAGGGCAGCGGGCGGACAGCAGCCGCTCGAGCTGGTCGGGAAAGGTCTGCCCCTCGGGCACGCCCCAACCGAAGGTCAGCGAGTCGCCGAGCGCCACGGCGAGCCGGCTGCCCGGGCGGCGCCGCGCCTGGGTCTCCGGGTCGGGCAGGCGAAAGCCGTGCTCCTCCGTGCGCACCCTGGCGCCCATCAGGAAGGCGCTGGCGTTGGGGCGCTGCTCCTCGACCACCCCCGGGTAGCTCGAGAGAGTCTTGATCTGGCGGGCATAGCGCCACATCTCGACGTCGTAGACGGTCAGCCAGTACTTGGAGATCAGCCGCAGTCCCACCTCGGCCGCCCCCAGGGCGACGAGCAGGGAGGTGCCGAGGACGGCGGCGCCGAGCAGACGTTTGTTCATGGACGAGACACCACCTGATCGAGAGCTCCCGGCGGGCGGGAGGGTTGGTAACGCCGCGCGGGCGGCACGCGACGGAAGCCGCCAGGCGGTGCGGCCGCCCGGGGACCCGGGCGGGCGGCGCACGACTGTATCACCGTTCGGGCTCGCGCCTCGCGGGCCATTGGCTGGTGAGCTGGTGGGCTGGTGGGCAAGTTCCCTCTGCGGCCCTTTGGGCGACGAGCCAAGGTCGTCCGCCCCTTCCGTCTCGGCCCCTCGCCCAAAGGGACGCGGCGTGAACCTGACTCACCGGCGGCCTGTAGCAGCTAGCCTCGAAGGCCAGGGCCTGGAAGGCGCGCGATGCGAACGCGGGCGAGGGATGCGGCCAGGACCGCGCCGAGCGTGAGCCAGCACAGGCGGAGACCCCACACCCAGCCGGCAGGCCGGTACTCGAGCGTGGCGCGATGCCACCCGGCCGGGACCAGGAAGCCCAGGAACCCGGCGTTGACGCGCAGCAGCGCGGCTGGCCTGCCGTCGAGCGTGAGGCGCCAGCCGCGGCAGAAGGTGACGCTCGACACCACCAGGCCGCCGGTGGCGCCGCCGGCCTCGAGCTCGAAGCCATTGGCATGGAGGCGGCGGAGCTGGACCCGGCCCGCTTGCCGATGGACGTCTGCCGCGGGTGTCGCATGGCCGGCCGCCCCGCTGGCCGCCCCGCCGGCCGGACCGCTCGGGCCGGCACCGCCGGCCTGCCCGTCGCCGCCGGTGTCGAGGACCTCGCCGGGCTCGGCCACCGCCGAGGCGGCGAAGTCCTCGTTCGCCACGGTGGCGAGGAGGGCGTCGCGGGGATCGTGCGCGGGCCGCCACGCGGCGGGCATGAAGAACAGCGGCAGCGCCTCGGGGTTGCGCCAGAGCTTGCCGCCCTGGCCGTCCCAAGCCTCCTCCCAGGGCGGAAAGAGCTCCGCGCGGTGCCGGGTCAACATGAGCCGCACGCCCAGGTAGCCGAGGAAGGGGACGGGGTAGGGCCGCTGCATCAGCAGCATCGGCTGGCCGATACGATAGCGCTCGCGGAGCACCCTGCCGACGACGAAGGAGGCGCGCGCCGGCTGCATCGGATCGTTGGAACGGGGATCCCAGAGGCCGTACAGCGCGGCGAGGTTGGGGCGCAGCGCGTCGCCCTCCGCGGCCACTCGGAAGGCCGCGCCGGCGTCCGCGCCGGCCCGCATCTCCGCGGTCATCGCCGCCACCGCGGGCGGCGGCGCCAGGTCGAAGTCAGCGGGAAGGACGGGCAGCAGGCGGCCGTTGAGCAGGCCCAGATCGACAGCCAGGCATGCCGTCGCCAGCCAGGGGAGCCAGCGGGCTGCGCCTGGGCGCCCCGCTGGCGCGAGGCCGCCGGCCGGGTCGCCGCCTGGTCTGCCGCCCGGATCGTCACCCGAGTCGCCGCGGGCCACCGGCTGCGCCTCGGCATCTTCCACGCCTTCCCGGGGCGGCCCGGCTCGGCCCTCGACGTTGCTCCGCGCCCGCGCCGCCGCCCACCAGAACGCCGCGGCGGTCAGCGCGGCGCCGCCGGCCGTGGCCAGCCACCATGCCCTCTCCCAGGGCATCGCCGGCGGCCGCTCGCCGGCGAGCCCCAGGGCCGCCGCGGCGGCGGCGGCGCCGGCGAGCCAGCGCCCCGCGGGCCGGGCCGCGAGGCGCTCGAGCCCCAGGCCGGCGGCGACCGCCACCGCCAGCACCCAGACCAGGCGCAGCCGGCCGTTGGCGGCGTGGTCGAGCAGCGGCAGGGCGCGCACCAGGTCCAGGAAAGGCGAGATGGCCAGGGCCGCGGCCAGCGCCGCCGCGCCGCCGGCGAGGATCGCCAGCAGCCGCCCGCCGAAGGTCAGGGCGGCCGCGCCGGCGAGGGCCAGGGCGAGCAGCCCCGCGTAGCCGCTGCACAGCTCGTTGAAGTTCGACGGACCGGTCCAGGCGCTGCCGCCGGGGCTGCCATTGGCCAGGGGATCGATGGCCAGGTTCAAGATCGCCGGCGTGAAGGGCGGCGGCTGGACTCCCCGCGACGACCGCGCGATGAGCTGTGCGCGCACCGCGTCCGGGAGCGCCTCGACGAACGGCAGCAGCGCCGGCGCCGCCAGCCCGGCGCTCATCGCCGCCGCGGCCGCCAGCCCGCCGGCGAAGCGCCAGCGCGACGCGACGCCCCCGCTTCCGTCAACCCGGCCGAGCAGCAAGGCCGCGGCCACGACGCCGGCCGCCAGCGCGGCGTGGGCGAGCGTCTCGGGATGGCCGGAGAGAGCCATGCCGCCGGCGCAGGCGACCAGCCCGGCGAGGCCGCCGCGCTCGCCGCGGCGCAGCAGCACCAGGCCCAGCACGACCCCCGGCAGCCATGCCGCCGCCATGCCCAGCGGGTAGAGGGCCCAGCAGATCGAGTACACCGAGAAGGCGAAGGCGATGGCCGCGAAGCAGGCGCCGGCACGTCCCGCGCCGAGCGCTGCGAGCAATGCGTCGGTCAGCAGCAGCGACACGAAGAGCTTGAGCGCCGCCATGACCGGCAGCGCGCGCACCGCCGGCAGCGGCAGCGCCAGCAGACCGAGGGGCGAGAAGGGCGCCGACTGGGCATTGCCGAGCAGCGGCTCGCCGGTGCCCATCTCGCCCGCCCACAGCGGCGCCTCGCAGCGCAGCAGGCGGTCCCGCACCAGGGCGCGGAACGGGATGAGCTGCAGCGGGACGTCGCTGAGCAGCCTGTTGGCCGGCACCACGGGTTCCGGCACCATCTCCCGCCACGGCCGCCACTGGTAGGCGATGTCGGAAGGCACCTGCAGCCGCGAGGTGAGGAGCGGCGCCGCGAAGAAGGCGCCGGCCGCGAGCCAGTAGGCCGCGATCCAGCGCCAGCCCGGGCGCGGGCGCCACCAGCGCATCAGCGCGCCGAGCAGCGCCCCGCCGCCCAGGTAGACCAGGAAGCTCATGGAGCGGCGATTATGCCAGCACCCACCGGCGCCCCGGTCCTGGCCCGATGCTCCGGTCTCGCCCTGCCATCCAGTGACCTGCGTCACCGTCCAGTGACGAACTTCATAGCGCGGCCCGGCGGCGGCGCTCTACCCTGGCTCCCACAGCAGTCCGAATGCGGAGAGAGGAGGGAGGCGTGAACCAGCACGATGCCGTCCGCAGGCCCTGGCGCGGGACCCCGGCCCTGCCGTGGATCGGGCGCCCTCGGCCCTTCGCCGGCCCGCTGGCGCTGGCCGCCATGGCGGCGCTCGCGGCGATGTCCGGCGCTCTGCCGCTGGCGGGTCAGGGGGCGAGCTTCTACACCGTCCCGCCCTGCCGCCTGGTCGACACGCGGAATGCCACCGGCCCGTTCGGTGCTCCGGGAATCCCCCCTGCCGGCGTGCGCGCCTTCGACGCCGCGGGCCAGTGCGGCATCTCGACGCGCGCCGTCGCCATCTCCGCCAACCTCACCGTGGTCGCGGCGCCGGTTCCCGGTTACCTGGTCCTCGGCCCCGCCGGCGCGGCGATCCCCGCGGCCTCGACGCTGAACTTCGCTGCCGGTCAGACTCGCGCCAACAACACCGTCATCGAGCTCGGCACCGCCGGCGCGTTCCTCGTCGCCGGCAGGTACCTCAGCAGCCCCGCCAATGTCATCGTCGACGTCAACGGCTACTTCGCGAACGCGGCGCTCGAGCAGAGCACGGCCGCGCCGCCGGCCTTCAACCCGCCGCCGGGAAGCTACCTCGGCGGCCAGCAGGTGCAGATCCTCAGCTCGACGCCCGGCGCGCAGATCTTCTACACCACCGACGGCTCGACGCCGAGCAGCTCGCACGGCACGCTCTACACCACCGCGGTGACCCTGCCCGCGACCACCACTCTCTCGGCCATCGCCACCGCTCCGGGGCTGGCCGGCAGCCCGGTGACCAGGGGCCAGTACGCCCTGTCGGGCACCTCGACGCTGTTCCTGGCGCAGATGGTCCCGCAGGGCGCCTCGCTGTCGCTCGGCTTCGGCTCGGCCAGCCTGGTGCTCGCCGCCAACCAGGCAACCGCCGTCCTGCACTACACCTACTCGAACCTCAGCGGCCCGATCGTCGCCCAGCACATCCACGGCCCCGGCGGCCCGATCCTGTTCGACATCGACACCTCGACTCCCGACGCGATGGGCGGCCGCACCTGGACGATCGTGCCGGCGGGCGGTTTCACCGTCCCCCAGATCCTGGCCGCGCTGTTCGCCGGCCAGTGCTACATCAACCTGCACACCGCGATGTATCCGTCCGGCGAGATCAAGGGCTTCTTCAACGTCTCGACCGGCAGCCAGACCTTCGTGCCGCCGCCGCCGCCGCCGGCGCTGCCGCCGCCGCCGGCCACCCAGACCGACGCCGCGCGCTTCCTGATGCAGGCGACCTACGGACCGACCTCGCCTGCCGATGTCGCGGTGATCACGGGCGAGCCGACCGGCTTCGGACCCTGGCTCGCCGGCCAGTTCGGCCAGCCGCCGACCTCGCACCTCGCCTACATCGACGCGGCGCGCGCCGCCGGCGAGGACATCTCGAGCAACCAGGTCATGGAGTCGTTCTGGCGGCAAGCGGTGACCGGCCCCGACCAGCTCCGGCAGCGGGTGGCGCTGGCGCTCTCCGAGATCATGGTGATCTCCGACCAGAACTCGAACGTCGATCCGGAGGGGATGGCGCGTTACCTCGACGTGCTCGAGAGCGATGCCTTCGGCAACTTCCGCCAGCTGCTCGAGGACGTGACGCTCGACCCGACGATGGGCGTCTACCTCAACATGCTGCAGAACGACCAGGGCGACCCCGCCAACGGCATCAACCCGAACGAGAACTACGCCCGCGAGGTCAACCAGCTGTTCTCGATCGGTCTCTACAAGCTCAACCCCGACGGCACCCTGATCCTCGACCCGAACGGCCTGCCGGTCCCGACCTACAGCCAGGACGTGATCAAGGGCTTCGCCCAGGTCTTCACCGGCTGGACCTGGGCCGGCGGCGACCACAGCGATCCCAACAACTTCTACAACTACGCCCCGAACTGGCGCCAGCCGATGGAGGCCTGGCCGGAGCACCACTCGCCGGGCGCCAAGACGCTGCTCGACGGCGCCGTCCTGCCGGCGGGCCAGACGCCGCAGCAGGACCTCGACGCGGCCCTCGACCTGATCTTCCGGCATCCCAACGTCGGGCCGTTCATCTGCCGCGAGCTGATCCAGCGGCTGGTGACCAGCAATCCCAGCCCGGCCTACGTCTACCGCTGCGCCCAGGCTTTCGCCAACGACGGCCACGGCGTGCGCGGCAACATGCAGGCGGTGCTCCCGGCGATCCTGCTCGACTACGAGGCGCGCGCCACCACCTTCCTGCCGCAGCCCGGGTACGGCAAGCTGCGCGAGCCGATCGTGCGCCTGGCCCACCTGCTGCGCGCCACCAACGCCGTGCCGCCGGCGGACGGCAAGTGGCGGATCTGGGACACCTCGGACAGCGGCTACGGCCTCGACGAGAACCCGCTGCGCGCGGCGACGGTGTTCAATTTCTTCGAGCCCACCTACGTGCAGCCCGGCCCCATCGCCCAGGCCGGCCTGCTGTCGCCGGAGTTCAAGATCACCACCGACACGACGGTGTTCGGCGCCGCCGACTTCCTGCACGACGTGATCTACTACGGCGCCGCCTTCGATCCCTACACCATCTTCCCGAATTACTCGAACCTGATCGGCCTCGCCGACTCCAACCTGCTCGACGACCTCAACCTGGTGATGATGGCCAACTCGATGTCGGCGCAGATGCGATCGATCCTGGCCACCGCGCTCGCCGACCCGAACTTCTCGGACCCGAACGATGCGACCACCCGGGTGAGGAACCTGCTGTACCTGATCGAGCTGTCGCCCGAGTACGTGGTGCAGAGATAGTCACAGGAGAGGAGACTACGATGAGCCCACAGCAGCCTCCGGCAGAGGCGCCTCGCGGTGCGACCCGCCGCCAGTTCATGCGCCAGTCGGTCTGCGCCGCGGTCGGCATGACCTCGCTCGCGTCGACGCTCTTCGACCTGCGGCGCGTGGCCGCGGCGGTGGCCCCGGCCAGCGGCACCGACTACAAGGCGCTGGTCTGCGTCTTCCTCTACGGCGGCAACGACAGCAACAACATGCTGGTGCCCTACGACGCGACCGACTACGCGAGCTACGCGTCGGTGCGCCAGGGGCTGGCGCTGCCGCAGAACACGCTGCTGCCGATCAACCTGCTCGCCGGCGGCGACGGCCGCTTGTGGTCGCTGCACCCCACGATGGGCGGCCTGCAGAGCCTGTTCAGCCAGCAGAAGATGGCGATCCTCGCCAACGTCGGGCCGCTGGTGGCGCCGGTCACCATCGACCAGTGGAACAACGGCACCGCCGCGCTGCCGCCGCAGCTGTTCTCGCACAGCGATCAGACCCTGCACTGGCAGACCTCGATCCCGGACCAGCCGCCCGCCACCGGCTGGGGAGGCCGCGTGGCGGACATGCTGCGCGCGCTCAACGGCACCGCGCAGATCTCGATGAGCATGTCGCTCGCCGGCACGAACACCTTCCAGGTCGGCAACTTCGTCTCGCAGTTCCAGGTCCAGCCCGGCGGCACGCCGGGCCTCGCCAACTACACCACCGACCCGACCGACCCGCAGTCGAACGCGCTGCGGGCCCTGCTGCAAGCGAGCTACGGCAACCTCTTCCAGTCGGGCTACCGCGACGTCTTCCAGCATGCGCTCTCGAACGACCTGCTGCTGCAAAGCGTCTTCGCCAGCCTGCCGCCGCTGCAGACGCAGTTCCCGCAGACCGATCTCGGCGTCCAGCTGCAGACGGTGGCGCAGCTCATCGAGGCGCGGACGCAGCTGTCGCAGCAGCGCCAGGTGTTCTTCGTCGCCACCGGCGGCTTCGACACGCATGGCGGCCAGCTGCCGGCGCAGGTCCAGCTGCTGCAAGAGGTCAACGACGCGCTCTCCGCCTTCTACGCGGCGACGGTCGAGATGCAGGTCCAGAACAGCGTCACCGCCTTCACCGCGTCCGACTTCGGGCGCACCTTCCTGAGCAACGGCGACGGCAGCGACCACGGCTGGGGCAGCCATCACCTCATCGTCGGCGGCGCCGTCCAGGGCGGCCGCCTCTTCGGGCGGGTGCCGACGCTGTCCATCGACGGCCCCGACGACACCGGCGACGGCCGCTGGATCCCGAGCACCTCGGTCGACGAGTACTCCGCCACGCTCGCCAAGTGGTTCGGCGTCAGCGCCACCGACATGCCGACGGTGTTCCCGAACCTCAACCGCTTCAACAACCCCGACCTCGGCTTCATGGGCGCGTAGATCGGCTCGGTCCGGCGTCCGCTCTGGAGACGAAAAAGGGCCACCCGCGAGGGTGGCCCGTCTCAGACCCGCCCACCGGCCGGAGCCGGCGGCGGGGGATCGATTGGAGGGGTGGATCGACGAGCGGTGGGGGCGATACGATCAGGAAATCTTGGTGACGTTCGCGGCCGCGGCGCCCTTGGCGCCCTGCACGACGTCGAACTCGACACGCTCACCCTCGGCCAGGCTCTTGAAGCCGTCGCCCTGGATCGCCGAGTGGTGGACGAAGCAGTCCTTGCTTCCGTCTTCCGGCGTGATGAACCCAAAACCCTTGGCATCGTTGAACCACTTTACTCTTCCCGTGTTACGCATTCTTCTTTTCTCTCTTTCTCTCGCCAAAAAACCACAAGGACCCGGTTGTGACCAGGCCCTATGCGTAGTTCTCTGGCTTATAGCTGGGGAGCCAACCGTTGGCACCTAAGCGAGAGCGACTATACACCGGGTCGACGCCCGAGTCAAGGGGCAGGCGGAGAGAACGGAGGGAAGGGGAGGGAGCCCCGCCCGGGCCAAGGCGGAGAACGCCCGCTCGGACCGCCCCGCAGACCAGCCTCCGAGCGGTTGACACCCCCGCCGCCCCCCCCTAGGATCTCCTCCTGGCCAGCCCAGCGGCCGAAGTGGCGGAATGGCAGACGCAGAGGACTCAAAATCCTCCGCCGGCAACGGCGTGCGGGTTCGACTCCCGCCTTCGGCACCAATAAAATCAATGAGTTAGAGCGCGGTTCCAGTCTAAGCTGCCAGCTGCCTTGCCACATTTCGCCACATTGCGCACGTGGCCGCATGGTTGGCTAGACGACAATCTGGCTCGCGCCGCCGTCGTCAAGCGGCCGTCAGAGATCCGCTGGTCCGTCAGCTAGCGGCTGGCTGGAAACCGAGGAACTCGAGAAAGGTCCGGCAGCTGCCCCGGCCGCGCTCGCCGGTGAGCTCGCGGATCTCGATCAGCAGCGGCAGGCAACCCGCGAACGCCTCGATCCGCCCGTCTCCGGCCCGCGCGGCGCATCCAGCACCGACTCGAACGCCGCCAGCGCCGCCGGCCAGCGAAACTCCGCCGGCAGCGGCTGGCATCCCAGACGTGCCCAGGCGTCCACGAACAGCCGCGGCTCCGGCCCAGGCCACTCCTCGCCCTCGAGGATGGGGCGGGCCAGCTCATCCCCGAGCTCCCGATCGCCGAGCAGCCGCTCGAAGGACTCCTTGTACTCGGCCAGGTCCTCGCCGTCGTAGCCCATGCCCTTCAGGTTATTGAGGACCACCTCGAGCCAGACGCCCCAGGCCCGCTCCATCGCCTCCGTCAAGAGCGCTCTTCTTGCCCAGTGCGCATGCTCGCTCGAGCCCCTTCTCGAACCAGCCCTCGACATTCTTTTCCGCCGCCGCCTGGAGCAGGCGGCCGCCGACCTCGCCGAACAAGCTGAAGAACGTGGGCAGCACGAGCTGTACATCGATCATGGCGAGATTTCGGACTTGCTCTTTAAGCGTACCAGAACTCCAGCGCGCCCGCCGGCTGGCGTCAACGGTGCCACGCGCTCGAGCGGTGGGGAGTGTTCGTCAATGGCGAGGGCCAGCTCGGCACGGTGAACTCGGCACCTCGAGGCGTTGCTGTGGCTGTGGCAGGAGCAGCCGCGGCGCGTGCAGGAGAAGCTGCTCACGCGGATGGGCGATCTGCCAGCGGAAATGGATTCTTGCGACAGGACGCTGGCGGAGCCAGGAGTGCGCACTGCTCTAACCGGCCGACCTCGGCGCCGAGAGGATCACCTCCTCTATGGTGTACTGGGCCGACGTGGTCACGGTAGCTTCTCGCAATGGTCCGGGAATGCTCCTTGCTGGCCGCGAGCATTAGCCGATCGCCTCGGCTCTCGCCGAGATGGGCGCCAGCGAGCTGCGCTGGGTCGCTAAGCTCGCCACGTCGCGATCGCGCCGGTTAGTGCGTTTCAGAGGGCACGTCAGCGCCACATTCGCATATAGCGATACCACTATTTGACATTGCCTGCCGCTAGCCGGAGAATGACCGCCTAACAGATTACGCAAGAAGGGGCAGTGGATTATGAGCATCGTACCCGCAATCGGGGCAGGCTCTCTCGGGATCGTCGTCGGCTTCCTCGTTCGCTATTTCATTCGAAGATTCACCAAATTCGGCCCTGCAGTTCTTGGATCAGTTGTCTCCATCATGGTTGGTGGAGCCGTGATCAAGTTCCTGGAGGCCGACAGGTCAACTTGGTGGTTCTATCCAATTGGCTTACTCATTGGATTCATAGCCTATCAAATCGTTGCCACGGTGCACACCTCCGGGGACGGCGTGGCTATGTCGGCTCCGAAGCTCTCGAAACAGGACCCTCCGAAGTTCTCGAAACAGGACCCACGCTTCGTCACTGGTAAGTGGTGGTGACTACAGTTGCCCTTGAGGGTGCGTTTCGAAAGAAGTGATGGATTAGGGCGTTCTTGGTATTGACGGTGGCCCGCGACGCGTGGGTTACTGCCGATGCCGGCCAACACGGAGGATGCGGAGAAATGCCTAGAAGGAAACTCCCCACCCCAAGAGGGTGGTGGCGTACCCTTTCCTCCGGCGGCGCCGGGTTGGGACCCGGCGCCTTACAAGCATCAGGAAGGGGAGCCGGGGATGCGGGGGTGGTCCTATGGATGGTTTGAGTAGGCTCCGAGAGCCAAATCGTAGCGCCTTTCAGCCCACCGGGCGGAGCCAACTAAGACGTCGTGCATTGGCGCGCCGCTGATCCTGCGACCGCATCGCGCTGTCGCTCTCTCTCTGATGCCTTCGTTGAGGTGCATGCGCGCCGCTGCAGACTGCGGCTCGTCGCGCTGGGCTTGTCCCAGGTGCGGCCCCCATCGAGGGGAGGTCGGGCCATGAACGTCGAATACGACCTGTCGATGGGGAGTAATGCCATCGCCTACGTTGAACGTCGGTCCCCAGATCATCGGGCGAAAGGATTCTAATAATGACCCCTGTCGATCTGTTGTGGTTTGCCTTCCGCCGGCAGCAACCTATCGCCTCCGTTCTTTCCATCTCGGAACGCTATCTGAAGCAGCACTCAGTCTACCATGCGATGGAACACGAAGATCACTGGCGAAAGCTCTCTGAGATATGCGCCTCCGAAATACAGAATGTCACGCCCGACGCCCTTGTGTTGATTAAGGCCGCCCGCGAGCAGGTCACGGTAAGAGCCCTTGCCGAACGGGCCAGGAGGGACCTCAAGCGGGCCGTGGAGGCCGCCGATGCGGCGAAGAAGGGTAAAAAAGGCAAAGCGACACAAGCTCGGCTAAACGAGCTCCGCAGGGTGCTCGATAAAGGATTGCCGAAAAGCAACAATCTGATAGCGGTCGCCGCTGGCCGCGACTTGGCGCGCTTGCAGGCCGCCTCCCTGTGCAAACTGGTTCAAGCAGAGGTGAACCAGGCCGCCCTGGATGCGCAGGCATCCGACGAAATGTCCAAGATCGCCGTCGCCTTCTGGCAGAAACTCCAGGTCGGCAAGATCTTCACTGCCGTCAAGAAATACCAAAACGCCCTAAACGGACTTGAAACACGGATATACCTCGGCGCTCTGCAGAGGGCGCCCCTGTCTGGCCCGCTTAACGATCTGATGCGTTGGGTCACATTCAATATCAGCGGCTTGGTGCGTCTTCAGTCCACGATTTCTCTGCTGGTAGGCCACTCCGCCGCAAAGAGAGAGTCAGCCGAATTTGCCGCCCTGACCTCGGCCGCCATCGACGTGGGTATTTTGATCCGCAAGCTGATCGCCAGCTATATGGCCTCCCTCGTTAGCTGGCTTGCAATCAACGGGACTCATCTCGGTAACGACGCCGCGGAAATACTGTCGAGAGCGCGCATAACACCTCTTCACTCTGGATGGTTTCTGGGGAAGCGCGCCTCGGTGCAGAGGGCCAAGGCGCTGCCCGACGGCAAGCTCGTGAGCCTACAGGGCGTCCTCAGCAGGGTGAGATTTATCGAGGAGAAGGAAGGCGGTGGCTTTTTCTTCGCGAAGCTAACCGACGCGGAGGGTGGTGTGGTCCCTGTCGTCGCCCAATTTGATCTTCTGGCTCAAGGTATTGGAGATGGGTGCAAGGTTAGGCTTTCTGCGTTCCTTCGAAAGCAGGGGTCGAAAACGTATCCCAAAAAACATGTGGAGATTGAAAAACTCAAGATCCGTGAAGTCCATTCGGAAGAGAACTGGAGGATGGCTTTCCTGAATCTGTCGGTGCCGTATTTCAACATGTGGCCTGGGAGCTTCCATATTGGGTTTCAGATCTTCCCCAGGGCGGCTGGTGCCGCTCGAATGAGCCGTGGCGGAGGTGCTCCCGCAGCGCTGAGTGGGCCATGCGATCAACTACAACAATATTACGATGCGGCGCAGCAAGCATATGACGCCGCAAACGCTGCGATGAACGCGGCTACTATCGCCTATTACACCGCAATAATGCGGGCGTGGACTTTATCCCTGGGGGGGGGCATGTTTGCGAGCTGGTGGGGTGGACTCGTGGGAAGCCAAGCGGCCCTGGCGAATGTGATTTCCGAGTACGACGCCGTGATGAACTCAATCAATGCATTTAACCGGGCGAGTTCCGCCTTGGATAAAGCTGCGAAGGCGTTGTACGATTGCCTGGGCTGGAAGCAGTGGTGGGATTACGATACCAGCAGTGCCGATGACTCCGGGGACAACGACCTCGTGGACCTTGACATTGAAGAACCAGACCCTCCTCCTCCGATTCCTGACCATATCATGGATGAAGAACAAGAAATCATAGATACCCAAGATTTGCTTGCGTGGGCTGTCGGGACCAGCAAGGGGGGCAGCGGGATCATTGGGAGTAGCGGTGGCAGCGGTGGCAGCGGTGGCAGCGCCTACGAGGGATAGCGAAACGCGCTAGTGTGCTGTCCTGCAAATAACCTTCCAAAGCCAGCATTCCATTTGAGACTATATCTGAGCGAAGAAAGGGGTTTCTGACTCATGACCAATATTGGTCGCGCTCATGGGCCTTCATAGCCAATTCGCCTCGCCGCTGCTCTGGCACCTCTTGGACGCGAGATCGACTTCCTGAGAATCGAGCAGCTCTCGTTATGACCCTATCATTGAACAAGATTCAGCTCCTGATCGACTACTTCCGGGCGAAGCCTGTAACGACAGTCTATCTGTTTGGGTCGTATGCTCGGGGGGACGCAGGCAAGAAGAGTGATGTCGACCTCATTTTGGAATCCGATTTCGACGCGGAGAGGCACGTAAGCGTCCGAAGCTGCAAGCGCGACCTCAATGCCCTTTTATCCATCCGCACCGATATTTACCTACATCACCAACTCCCAAAACGCATTTGGCAGTCCCTTTCGAAGGAAACCATCTTGATCTACAAGAAATGGCCGATCTAAACGGATCTAGCGGTAAACCTTCTTCTAGTATGGCGTCCCGCGAATGATCTTATTTGCGCGGGGCTTCTTGCGGTTAAGAGGACTGTGCGGGGAATTGAGATTTTCCCGCGCGGCTGAGCCTGGAGCTGATCGCGGAGGCGCACCGCAGCCTCCTGCGCGCCGGCGCTGGTAGCGATCACGCCGAGCTCGAAGGCCGACAGCATCCAGACATCCGAGTAGAGGTATCTCACCTCGAGCGCTGCTTCTCTTGGTTCGATTTCCACGACAAGAAAGCCGCCCTCGAGGCCGACACCTGTTGGGGAGGGCTCGTACCGAGCTGCTCGGCAGCACGTGGCCCGGGTTCGCCATTACCGTTTTCAGCTGCAAGCGCTTCATCTCATCACCATCATCGAGGATGACATCGAAGCCGCCGCGGTCAACCTCAGGCATGAAACGAGTTCCACCTTGAATAAAGCTAAGAAGGCGTTGCACGATTGCCTGGGCTACGCTGACAGCGGTGGCGATGAACCCTGGGACAACGACCTCGGGGACCCTAACATTGACGAACCAGACCCTCCTACTTACGCGGTTTGCTGGAGATGCCAGCTCTCGTGGGCGACGCCGAACTGGCGGTAGAATTCGGCGCCCTCGGCGGCGCGTTCGCGTGCCATCAGGCGCGCGAACTCTCTCAGGTCCTGCTCTCGATTGGCCAGCACAGGGAACGCTCGAACTACGAAAGGCATCGGTTCCTCCCGCCGCGCGAATGGCGCCGCACCCGAGTGGTGCGAGTCCGGCGTGAGCCTGAGGTTTCGGCGATCTCTGCGATCATGGACCAGCGCTTCGCAGCTCGTCAAGCCTGACCTGAGCGAGCCGGGCAGGCCCGGCGCCCGTTCACACAGCGCCTGTGTAAGCGTGCAGCAAGTCCGGCTCAGCGATCCGGTCACCGCCCTTCGCGGATAGTCAGCTTCAGGCCCAAGTGATCCATGCAGCGGGATCAACAAGGCTCGGTCCAGCGCCAGCGTGGCACCTCGGCCCCTTCAAACCGAGCAAAGACGGGCGGCGGCTCGCGGCGCTTCGCCGGTGACCAGGCGGAGCAGGGTGGTGTCTTACTTCCTGGCCCTGGCCTCGGCTAGAGCCTCGGCAATGATCTGGTCATCGACGCCGTGACGCCGCAGGCTCTCCGCCACTGCCTTAATTTGATCCGGCTCGAGCCTCGCCAGATCCTTTCTCAGCCCCTGCCCGATGTAGGCCCGGATCAGGGGTTGGTAGCCGGAGAAGCCGAGCACTGGTGCGAGGAGCTTCAAGTCGTCGATGACGTCCTCGGGGACTCGGATGCTGATAGTGGTCATCGGGCGATCCTTGCGGAGCCTCTTCTCGATACGTTCATTCATTCTCATACTCCCTCCTCTCCGAGGGTGTGGCCGGGCGGGCCGAGATGATGCGGAGGGTGCCTACCGAGATCCCACTCGAATGTCTGGCCCCGCAGCTCAAACTGAGCGTCCATCGAGGTCTAGTGTATATACGTTGTCCATGCGCGTCAACCCGCGGCTCGGTGACAGCCTGGTGTGCAATGGAGGCAACGCTCGGCAGTAGCCGCCCCACATCCACGGCACAGTCGTGGCACACTCTGGGGAGGAGGAGGTTCAACCATGCGAGCAGCTGTCTTTCACCAGCCCGGCGACATTCGCATCGAAGACGTCCCCGACCCGCGGATCCAAGACCCCACCGACGCGATCGTCCGCATCACGCACACGGCCATCTGCGGATCGGACCTGTGGTTCTACCGCGGCCAGCAGGAATACCAGGCGGGCTGGCGCACCGGCCACGAGCCGATGGGCGTCGTCGAAGAGGTCGGCAGCGCGGTCCGTCACGTGCGGCCAGGGGATCTTGTCTTCGCTCCCTTCGCCATCTCGGACGGCACGTGCGAGTTCTGCCGCAAGGGACTGCAAACGTCCTGCGTCCACGGCAACTTCTGGGCGCGAGAGCTCGACGGGGCGCAGGGGGAAGCCGTGCGCGCGCCCCTGGCGGATGGCACGCTGGTGCGCATCCCGGAGCGCGCGGAAGGAGACGAGAAGCTGTTGCAGGCCCTCTTCCCGCTCACCGACGTCATGGGCACCGGCCACCACGCAGCCGTGTGCGCCGGCGTCAAGGCAGGCGTCACCTGCGTCGTCGTCGGCGATGGAGCGGTCGGCCTCTGCGCCGTGCTGGCCGCCAACAGGCTGGGAGCCGAGCGCATCATCGCCATTGGCCACCACGAGGACCGGCTCGACAAGGCCAAGGCCTTCGGCGCTACCGACCTGATCTCGAGCAGGGACGAGGAGGCCACCGGCGAAGTCATCGAGATGACGAGGGGAGGCGCCAGTCACGTCCTCGAATGCGTCGGGGCGGCGGCGTCGATGGAGGTGGCGATCCGAGTGGCGCGGCCCGGCGGCACGATCGGGTACGTCGGGGTTCCGCACGGCGTGGCCAAGGAGGGGCTCGACGTGATGGGGCTCTTCTTCGCCAACCTCACCTTGCGCGGCGGTCCTGCCCCGGTGCGCGCCTACATGCCGGAGCTGATGGACGACGTCCTGGCAGGTACCCTCGACCCCTCGCCGGTGTTCGACATGACGGTCGACCTCAGCGGCGTACCCGGCGGCTACGCGGCGATGGACCGACGCCAGGCCCTCAAGGTCCTGGTGAAGGTGGGAGCGCCTCGGTGACGATATGCCGGGGCGACCCGACGCCCGTCAGGCCAGTTTGGCTCAGGCGCCCCGGTGTCGATGGCCCCTGATGATCGCGGTTGACGCATCCCATCATGAGACGAGACGATGCCGGCGTCCCTTCGAGGCCCGTAGGGGGCGTCTGTGCTGCTCGCTCGCCGAGCGGCGTAAGCTCTGCCCGGAGGAACCCGGGCAACGCCGCGCCAACCTGAACCGGATTCCCATGGGAGGCTGACTCGATGCGAACCACCCTTCGTCGTCTGTTGCCACTGCTGCTCGTTGCTGCCCTGATTGCCCCCGCGGCGAACGGCCTGTCGCCGGCCATCCCGCCTGCCAAGGAGGCGAAGATCCGCAGGGTCCTCCAGCTCACCGGCTCAGCGCAGCTCGGCACGCAGGTCATGAACCAGCTGCTGGGGAGCTTCAAGACCGCCATGCCGCAGGTCCCGGCGGCGTTCTGGATCGACGTCCAGAAGGACGTCCGTCCCGACGACCTCGTCAATCTGGTCATTCCTATCTATGCCCGCCATTTCTCCGACGGCGACCTCGACGGCCTGATCGCGTTCTACTCGAGCCCGCTCGGTCAGAGAGTGACCCATGAGATGCCGGCCGTGACGTCCGAGTCCATGGTCGTAGGGCAGGAGTGGGGCCGCACGCTCGCCGCCCAGGTCCTCGCCCGCGCCAAGCAGAAGGGGTATCAGCCGAGGAGCTGAGACGGGCGTGGCCGCCGTCAGTGCTCTTGAAGACAGGCCGGCGCAGGCCGGGCACGGCCGCGGCCGCCCGCGGTTCGCGATCATGACCGGCCGCGTCTCAGTCCTGTGCACGGCATTCCTGGGGCTCGCGCCTCTGAGCGCGGCGGCGACCGCGAAGGTCGCCCAGGAGTCCTTCACCTCCGGCGGCCGCAACCGCATCTACTACGTGGCGGCCCCGAAGCGGCTCGAGGTGGGGAAGCCGGCTCCTCTGGTGATCCTGCTTCATGGATCCGGCCGCGACGGCTCGTCGCTGGTGGAGAAGTGGGTCAAGCTCGCGGCGGAGGAGGGCTTCATCGTCGCCGGACCTGATGCCTCGAACGCTGCCTACTGGGAGGCGCCGCGGGACGGCCCCGCCTTCCTCCGCGACCTCGTGGATCATCTGCGTTCGCGGTATCCGATCGACCCGCGACGGGTCTATCTCTTCGGGCACTCGGCCGGGGCGTTCTTCGCGCTGCAGATGGGGCTCCTCGAGTCCCGCTACTTTGCGGCGGTGGCGATCCACGCCGGCGCCTTCAACGAGGGCGAGGAGAAGTGGCTCATGGCGCGGGCGAAGCGGAAGGTCCCGTTCCACCTCGCCGCCGGCGACCGCGACGAGCGTGTGCCGCTGGCCGCCGTCCGCGCCACCCGCGACGCCCTCCGGGCCGGCGGGTTCCCGGTGGAGCTGGTCGAGATGCGCAACCACGACCACTGGTACTACGACCTGGCGCCGCAGATCAATCGCTCGGCCTGGGCCTTCTTCGCCGCCCATCCGCTCGCCGAAGACCCGGTCTACGAGAAGCTCGACCTGCGTTAGCCCGAGCCAGACCCACAGTGGTGAACCACCTCCTTGTCCCGGCTCGGCCAGCGGCCGATGCAGGCCCTGATCAGGGGCTGATCGCCGGAGAAGCCGGCCATCGGCGCGGGAATAAGCGAGCCCGCCAGCGGTCAAGGACGATGGAGGCGACGAGCGGCGCCGCTGGAGGCCGGTCGCCGAGGAGGCAGGCTCATGGAGCAGGGTTTTCTGGGCAGTGCCGCCCCCTGGGGCACGGACCTGACCCTGGTTCTCGAGATCGCCATGGGCGTTGGCCTGCTGATCGGTGCCCTGCTCGCCCGCCTGCGGCGCTTCGGTGCTCACGCCTGGTGCCAGTCGACAGTGGTCCTGGTGAACCTGGCGCTCATCGCGGCGGCCATGGTTCCGTCTTTCCGTAGCCTGCTCATTCCCGCGCTGCCTGCCAAGCTCGGCAAGTCGTACTATGCCCTCGCCGCCGCGCATGCGGCGCTGGGCGTCGTTGCCGAGTGCGCCGGTCTGTACATCCTGTTGGCCGCAGGCACGAAGCTCTTGCCCGAACGATTCCGCATCAAGCGTTTCAAGCTCTGGATGCGCAGCGTGCTCGTGCTGTGGTGGGCTGTGCTCGCCCTGGGCTTGGCCACCTACATCCGTTGGTACAGGCCCCATTGGCTGAGCTGATCAGCGCGCCGCAGCGCTGAGTGAAACTCCCCGCGACGGCTGAGGGAATTCCCTCTTCCCGCCGGTGACCTCCGGTCCCTACTCTGGGGACGGCTGGCAGGCTGGCGGGCTTGGCTCCCGAGCGCGATCACACGGTTCAGCCCAACCCTTCAACGCCGAGACGCCCCGCGGCCGCAGCCGCCCGCCAGCCGTCGCAGAAGTTTGCACCCCACAGCGGCCGGCGATCGAGCTGTTGGATCACCACACCGCCGGAGGCAGCCGATGTCAGATCGAGCTCGCGTCCATGTCCCGCCGGCCCGCCGGGCCTGGCGGATCGCCTTGCCGTTGGCCGCCATCCTGGTCGCCGTTGCGGCGCCCGCCTTCGGCGCCGGCCCGGTCGGCAAGTCCGTGCTGCTCGGCCCAGCCGCCGTGCCGGTGTCGACTCCGGCGCTGCGCGACATCACGCCGATCACCACGACCTCCGACATCCAGGTGCTGGTGCCGAACCCCCGGACCGGCATTCGCTTCCCGCTGCCGGCACAGCCGCCGACGGATGCGCTCGTGCAGCGAGCGGCGGGCCCCAGCCAGCCGAGCCCGGCCCCGGGCGGCACGCCGGTCAACTTCGAGGGCACTCCGGTGAATAACGCGGCGCCCCCCGACAGCGACGGCCGCGTCGGCCCGAACCACTATGTCCAGTTCGTCAACACCCGCTTCCAGATCTGGGACAAGGCCGGGAACCCGCTGTACGGCCCCTTCCTGGGCAAGACGCTGTGGCAGTTCCTGGGCGGTGTCTGCGCCGTCCACAACGACGGCGATCCGATCGTCGCTTACGACAACCTCGCCGACCGCTTCATCCTCACCCAGTTCACGACCGCGATCCCCGCCGGCCCGGACCAGGGATCCCACCAATGCTTCGCGATCTCGAAGACCGGCGATCCCCTCGGGGCCTACTACCTCTATGACTTCCGCACCTCGACAGATCCCGCGCTGTTCGAGGACTATCCGCATCTCGGCGTGTGGCCGGACAGCTATTACATGACCACGCGCGAGTTCAACGGCACCAGCTTCAACCAGGACAACATCTACGCCTTCGAGCGCGCCGCCATCCTCGCCGGCATGCCGGCCAGGCTGCAGGTCAACAAGTCGTTCGATCCCAACCTCGGCGACGGCGCCCTGCCCTCCGATCTCGACGGCTTGACGCCGCCCCCCGCGGGCTCGCCGAACTACGTCGTCCGCTACGGCTCGCCCTTCAACGACGGCACGACGGCCGATACGCTCGACATCTGGAAGGCCGCCGCGACCTGGGGCGCGACGCCGAGCCTCACCGTGACCGGGCCGACCCTGGTCTCCGTCGCCACCTTCAACGACATCTTCTCGTGCGTCTCGGCGAACCGCGCCTGCATCGAGGAGCCGGTGCAGCCGATGAGCCCGGCCACGCCCCAGGACTATCTCGACGTCGTCGGCGACCGCGTCATGTTCCGCAACGCCTACCGCAACTTCGGCGATCACGAGTCGTTGGCCCTCAACCACACCGTGAACGTGGGGGCCTCCGGCGCCGACGTGGCAGGCATCCGCTGGTACGAGGTGCGCAGCCCGGGCGGCACGCCGGTGCTCTTCCAGCAGAGCACCTACTCGCCGACCGACACCAACGATCCGACCGCCAGCCGCTGGATGGGCTCGATCGCCATGGACAACGGTGGCAACATCGCCCTGGGCTACAGCAAGTCCGGGCCCATGACCTTCCCCACGCCGATGGTCACCGGCCGGCTGGCGAGCGATCCGGCAAGCACCATGGGCTCGGAGCTGGTCATGTTTCCGGGCGCCGGCAGCCAGGTCGGCACCGGCAACCGCTGGGGCGACTACAGCGCGATGACCGTCGACCCGCGCGACGGCTGCACCTTCTGGTACACCAACCAGTACCTGCCTGCGAGCGGTTCGTTCAACTGGCACATGCGTATCGCCGCCTTCCGCTTCCCGTCGGACCAGTGCGGCCCGCAGCCGCAGGGAACGCTCTCGGGCACGATCACCAACTGCGCCTCGCACGCGCCGCTGTCGGACGCCCTGGTGACGCTCGACAACGGCTTCTCGGGGGCCACCGACGCGAACGGCCACTATGCGATCGTCACCCTGCCCGGCAGCTACATGGCGACGCCGTCGTCGCCGCTGCGCGGCTGCACCGCCGGCTCGCCGGTGGCGGTGACCATCGCCAACGGCGTCACCACGAGCAAGGACTTCTGCATCGACGGCGTGCCGCAGTATGCCTTCGTCGCCGCCGCGGTGGACGACACCAGCGGCAACGGCAACGGCATCCTCAACCGCGGCGAATGCGACAACCTGAACGTCACGATCAAGAACGTCGGCTGCCACGACGCCGCGGGAGTCACGTCGGTCCTCAGCACCCCGACGTCGAACCTGACCGTCGCCTCGACCAGCTCGGCCTTTCCCGCCCTCGCCATCGGCCAGTCCCAGGTCGAGTCGATGCCCTACCAGGTGAGCGTCGGCAACAACTACGTCTGCGGCACTCCGGCGGCCTTCTCGCTGGCCGTGTCGGACACGAACGGCGGCGCGGGCACGCTCGGGTTCTCGCTCCCCACCTGCGGTCCGAGCAGCTCGCCGGTCGTCTTCGCCAACCAGACGCTCGACACCAACAGCTCGGCCCAGGTGTCGCGCCTGGGACGCGACGGCTCGCCGAGCGACTGCAGCGCGGCCAAGGCATGCCCCGGGCCGCTGCAGACCGCGACCGGCAGCCGTTTCTACAACGCCTACCAGCTGCACACCCCGCCGGCGACCGCGCCGGTCTGCGTGGACGTCACGATCAACGCTCACTGCGGCAGCGGCAACGAGATCTTCAGCGCCGCGTACTCGGGCCTCGCCACCGGCTACGACAACACGCAGCTGTGCGGCGGGTACCTGGGCGACGCCGGGGTCACGGGGCTCGGCGACACCTTGCCCAACGTGACCTATTCGGTCGTCGTGCCTTCCGATCAGGACTTCTTCGTCGTCGTCGACACCATCAACTCGGCGACCGAGACCTGCTCCGGCGCCGGCAACAGCTACTCGGTGACGGTCTCGGGTTACTACGACACCTCGACGATCGCCTCGCGGCTGGCGCTGACCTGCCCGTCGCCGCCGGCAGTCTGCGCCCCGCCGGGCACGCCGTCGGCCAACGTCACGTATCCGCCGCCGATGGTGAGCGGCAACTGCGGCGCGAGCGCCACGCCGAGCTGTGCGCCGTCGTCCGGCTCCGCGTTCGCCGTGGGCTCGACGCCGGTCAACTGCTCGGTGAGCGTGGGGTCGGCGACCGCGAACTGCTCGTTCACGCAGGTCGTGAACGCGAGCCCGGACTCGACCATCACCGCGCCCTCGTCCGTCAAGGCGAGCTCGACCGGCAACGTCGCCTCGGTGCCGGAGGCCGCCGCCGGTGCGACCTACAGCTGGTCGATCGCCAACGGCACGATCACCGGCGGAGCGGGTACGCGACAGATCACTTTCTCGGCCGGCATCGCCGCCCCGGTGACGCTGGCGGTGCAGGTGCAATCGAGCGCCGGCTGCGCCACCAGCGCGAGCGCCGTGGTGCCCTTCGACGCATCCGCCGGTCCGCTCGGCTTCTACACCCTGGCCCCCTGCCGGGTCGTCGATACGCGGCGCGCCAGCGGCACCTTCGGCGGCCCCTCCCTGCAGGGCGGCGGCGCCCAGCGCGCGTTCCCGATCGCCGGCCAGTGCGGGATCCCCGCCGACGCCAAGGCGGTGGCGCTCAACTTCACCGTCGTCGCGCCCACGGCCGCCGGCGACCTGCGACTCTTCCCGACGGGCATCGGCACGCTGAACATCGCCGCCATCGACTTCCAGGCGGGGGCCATTCGCGCCAACAACGGCGTGCTGAGCCTGGCCGGCAACCCGGCAGGCAGCCTCACCGCCGAGAGCGACCTCAGCGGCACGACCGATTTCGTGATCGACGTCAACGGCTACTTCAAGTAGGCGGCCGGCCACTCGGCGTGGAACCTCGCGACGGCCTGCCCTTTGACAGCCGCGCGATGTCGAATTACCATACCGTCGATTACGCAGATGTCGACGCTCATCGACGCCTACCGCCGGCGGAGTGGCCATGCCGCCCTTCCCTGGGGGATCGATCTCCTCCTCACCGACGCCTGCAACCTGCGCTGCAGCTACTGTCCGATCTGGGGCGACGACGCCACCGTGCCCGCCCCGGCGCACTTCATGGACACCGGCGCCGCCCTTCGCTTGATCGGCCAGGTCGCCGCGTTCCGCCCGATGATCCGCCTCTTCGGCGGCGAGCCCTTCATCCATCCCGAGTGGCGGCGGGTCGTGGAGCACGCCCGCGAGCAGGGGCTGCAATGCACGGCCGTGAGCAACGGCATGCGCCTCGCCAGGGAGGCCGAGGACGTCGTCCGCTCCGGGCTGCTCGCGGTCGGCATCTCTCTCGATACCAACGGTCCGGTCAACGACGCGGCGCGGGGACGCGACACGCTCGCCACCGTGCGGCGCGGCCTGCTCGATCTGGCCGCCGCCAAGGAGCGCCTCGGCTCGCGGACGCCGCTGGTCGAGATCTACACCACGGTCCACGAAGGCACCTACGCTCACCTCGCCGAGTGGGCGGACGAGCTGGCGACCTGGAGCGTCGACAAGCTGCGCTTCCAGCACCTGATCTGGTTCTCCTCCGCGCAGCGCCGCGAGTCGTTCGAGCTGTTGCGCGAGGCGATGCCCGACCCCGTGTTCTTCCGCGCCGAAGATGCCTCCTACACCCGCGACACGCTGCCGAAGATCGACGGCGCCATCCTCGCCGCTCAGCTGCGAGCCATTCGCGGCCGGCAGTACCCGTTCACGATCGAGTCCCACCCCGACCTGCCGGTCGAGGAGATGGTGCGTTACTACGGCGAGACCGAGTACCGGCGCCACGATCGGCTGGCCTGCACCACGATGGAGAACTACGCCTTCGTCGATCCGCGCGGCCGCCTCTATCCCTGCCTCACCCTCGACATGGGGAACGTCTTCGAGGAGGGCTTCGCCGAGGTCTGGAACGGTGCGCGCTTCCGCGCCTTTCGCCGCCTCATCCGCCGCGAGCAGCGGCTCCCGCTCTGCCATCGGTGCCCCGACTCCTGACTCTCGCGGGCAGGGGGTAGTGCCCGCGAGCCCACCGGCCGGGCGGGCGTAAGACCGGCGGTAGTTGGCGCCTTCCTGCGGTAAAATAGCCGGAGACGGAGCTGCCGTTCCCGGGGCGGGCGAGGACCCGCGCGGGCCGCCGAGCGCGGGGCGAGGTTGACGAACCGCCCCGGATGGTGTATAACTTACACTCGTAAGCGTTGGTCCCTCAGTGACTTGCTACTACAGCTCCGGAGTTCTTCCTCATGCAAGGGGGCACAGGCGTGACATTTAGGATCGGTCAGAAGGTGGTTTACCCCAACCATGGCGTCACCCTGGTCGAGAAGATCGAGGCGGGCCACATGGACGGGGTGGAGCAGCTCTATTTTCATCTTCGCCTGCTGTCGAACAATTCCAAGGTCATGGTGCCCAAGGCGAACCTCGACCTCGTGGGTCTGCGGCCGCTTTGCCACACCCGCGACGTCCGGGCGCTTTTCGACATCCTCGAGGACGGCAACATCGACACCTACAAGGATTGGAAGGGGCGCTACAAGCAGAACCTGGACAAGATGAAGACCGGCCGCCTGACGGAGGTGGCGGAGGTGCTGAAGAACCTCCGCCTGGTGAGCCAGCGCAAGAGCCTGTCGTTCCGCGAGAAGAAGATGTACGAGCGCGCCAAGTACTTCATCGTCAGCGAAGTGGCGCACGTCAAGAGCATCTCCGAGCGGGAGGCGGAAGAACTCGTCGAGCAGGCCCTCACGTCCAGCCTGGAGAAGCGGCAGCGGACCAAGGCTGCGAGCTAGTGCTCCGAGCGGGACACTAGCATCACGCTCGCATCACGCTCGCGAGCCGGCGGCGCCTCGTGAACAAAGACAACGCGATCTCTGTCGTCATGGGCCTGCTGGTCGGGTTCATCGTCGGCTACGTGCTGCACGACGTCATGGTGGCGCATCAGCCGCTGCGCCGCCTGCCCGGCGAGGGAGCGGTGGTGACCTCCGCGGCCGCTCCGGACGCCGAGAACGCCGGCGCCGGCGCCCCTGCGGACGATGCCGGCGCGGCGGCAGCGGCCGGCGGCGGCTCCGCGGCCGGCGCGGAGGGTGGCGCGGCGGGCGGCGGCACGGCCGGGGGCGGAGGGGGCGCGGCGGCCGGAGGCTCACCACCGCCGGCGATGGCCGCCGTGCAGCAGCTGCGCGACTACGTGGCGAGCCATCCCAAGGATGCCGACGCGGTCTTGAAGCTCGCCAACCTCAACTTCGACATCAACAACTTCGGCCGCGCCAAGGATCTCTATACCCAGTTCATCGGGCTGCGCGGCCCGAACCCGGACGTGCTGACCGATCTCGGGACTTGCTACCGGCAGCTACGCCAGTTCGACACCGCACTGGCGCAGTTCCGCCATGCCGAGGAGCTGGCGCCGGCGCACTGGAAGTCGCGTTTCGCCGAGGTGGTGGTGCTGGCGTTCGACCTCAATCAGACCGCCGCGGCGGACCAGGCCTTCGGCCGCTTGCAGGCGCTGGCGCCGGGGCAGCCCGAGGTGGCGCAGCTGGGAGCCGCGTTGCAGCGCCGGCGTGCCGCGGGGACCGCGGGCGCCGGCGGCGGCGGAGCGACCGGCACTGGCGGCGGCCGATGACCGCGGCCGCCCACGAGGAAGGAAGGCCGGCCGCTTGGCGCTCATCCGGCTGTTCGACTTCGCTCTCCTGACCTTCCTCGTCTGGCTGGTGTGGAGCCAACTGATCCGCGGCTGGCGGTCGGCGAGCGCGCCGCCGGCCAATGCTGGCAATGCTGCCGATGCCGCCGACCCTCGCCGCCAGGCATCCCGCCCGCCGGCCGCGAGCGCCGCCGGCACGGCGCCGGAGCCGCCGCTGTTGACCCTGGTGCGATGCAGCGCCTGTGGCGTGCACGTCCCGAGCGCGCGCATCCTGCCCGGAGCCGCCGGCGAGGTCTTCTGCTCCGACGCCTGCCGCGCGCGCGGCGCCGCCCGCCCGCCAGTCTGAAGGTGTGGGTCCTGCCCGCCGCCGGCCTGAACGCCGAGCGGATCAGGACCGAACTCGGTACCCAGAAGTCGGGCAACGTATCCGGCCACAGAGAATCCGTCATGAATCATGAGGGCAGGACCACTTGAGCGCGCCTAACGGCCAGCCACCGGAGGACCCCTCGCCGGCCGCGCCGCCCGGCGATGCGGCCAACGGGAAGGAACTGCAGGAGCAGCCGGGGCGGCCGGGGCGCCAGGAGCGCCAGGAGGCTACTGGCTTCGCGCCGGCGGGAACGGCGGCCTGCTATGCCGAGGTCGCGCTGCCCGTGCCGCTGCCGGAGCCCTTGATCTATGCCGTGCCGCCGGGCTGGCAGGGCATCGCCGTGCCGGGCGTGCGGACCCGCGTGCGCATCGGCAACCGGCGCCTGATCGGCATCGTCGTCGGCAGGCGGGACGAGCCGCCGCCGGGCGTCGCCGTGCGCTGGCTCGACGGCGTGCTCGACCGCGAGCCGGTGCTGGGCGCCGACCTGCTGGCGCTGGCGCGTTTCACCGCCGAGTACTACCTGGCGCCCCTCGGCGAGGTGCTGCGCTCGATGCTGCCGGCCGATCTCGAGCCCTGGGGCGACCGGCGCGTCTGGCTGACCGACGGCGGCGCGCTGGCGCCACCGCGCGACGACCTCGAGTCCCTGGTGATCGAGGCGCTGCGCGAGGGCGGCCGGCTCACCGTCTCCGACCTGCAGGCGCGCCTCGGCCTGCCCGATCTCGAGCCGGTGCTCGCGGCGCTCGAGGCGGCGGGCCGCGTCGCCGGCGAAGACACGCGCGCCTCCCAGGGTCGGTCGCCGCGCTACGTGCAAGCGGTCGAGCTGGCGCCGGCGCTCGCGGCAGCGGCCGGCGACCGCGCCGCCCGGCTCGCCGCGGTCGGCCGTTCGGTCCAGGGCCTGGCGGTGGTCGACTACCTGGCCGAGGTGGGGCGGCCGGCGACCACCGCCGAGGTGATGGTGGCGGCCGGGTGCGGCGCCGGCGTCGTCACGCGGCTGGTGTCCCGCGGCGTGCTGCGCCGGTTCACCCAGGTGGAGCGGCTCTCGCTCGACCGCCATCGCCTGTCGCCGCGCACCGGCGCCGCCCCCAGCCTGGCGGCAGCGCCCGACGGCCCTCCCGGGGAAGGACCCGGGGCGGCCGGCGAGCCGCCGTTCCCCCTGCGCCCCGACCAGGAGGGCGCCGTCGCCGCGGTGGTGGACGCGATCGCGAGCCGCCGCTTCACGCCGCTCCTGCTGCGCGGCATGACCGGCTCGGGGAAGACCGAGGTCTACCTGCGGGCCGCCGCCGCGGCCCTGGCCCAGGGACGCTCCGCCATCCTGCTGGTGCCCGAGATCGCCCTGGTGCCTGCCCTGGCGCGCGAGGTCCTGGAACGGTTCGGCGAACGGCTGGCCATCCTGCACTCGGGCCTCGGCATGGGCGAGCGCAACCAGGAGTGGGAGCGGGTGCGCCGCGGCGAGGCGATGGTCGTGCTGGGGCCGCGCTCGGCGCTCTTCGCGCCGGTCGCCGACCTCGGCCTGCTGGTCGTGGACGAGGAGCAGGACCCGGCCTACAAGCAGGAGCTCACGCCGCGGTACCACGCCCGCGACCTCGCCCTGGTGCGGGGACGCAGCGCCGGCGCCGCGACGCTCCTGGTGTCGGCGACGCCGAGCCTCGAGAGCCGCCACAACGTCGAGCGCGGCAAGCTCGGCGCCCTCGAGCTGACGGCGCGGGTGGGGCAGGGCGCGCTGCCGGAAGGGATCCTGGTCGACCTGCGCCAGGAGGAAGGGGTCCGGCGGCGCCCCGGCGACGTGCACTTCTCGGCCCGCCTGCGCCGCGAGATCGAGATCTCGCTGGCGGCGGGCGAGCAGGTCATCCTGCTGCGCAACCGCCGCGGCTACTCGCCGATGCTGCTCTGCCGCGCCTGCGGCGAGGCGATGCGCTGCCCCGACTGCGGCCTGCCCCGCACCTATCACCGCCGCGCCCGCCGCCTGCTCTGCCACTACTGCGGCCTGGCGATCAACGCGCCCGAGGTCTGCCCGGTCTGCATGGAGGCGGCGCTCGAGCCGATCGGGGCCGGCACCGAGCGGGTGGAGGAGGACTTCCGCGAGATCTTCCCCGGCGTCGCCGTGGACGTCCTCGACCGCGACGCGACGCGGCGCCCCGGCGGCCTGGCGGCGGTGCTGGAGCGCTTCGAGCGCGGCGACACGCGCGTGCTGATCGGCACCCAGATGGTGTCGAAGGGGCACCACTTCCCGCGGGTCTCGCTCACCGCGGTGCTCACCGCCGACACCTACCTCAGCTTCCCGGACTTCCGTGCCGTCGAGCGCACCTACAACCTGCTGACCCAGGTGGCGGGGCGGGCCGGGCGCGGCGACCGGCCCGGCCGGGTGGTCATCCAGACCTTCCATCCCGATCACTACGCCATCCAGGCCGCCCTGACCGGCGACGACGCGGGCTTCCAGGCGGAAGAGATGCGGTTCCGCCGCGTCTTCCATTACCCGCCCTACACCCGCATGGTCCAGCTCCTGGTGCGCGACCGCAAGCGCGAGCGGGCCGAGACCGGGATCCAGGAGCTGGCGGCCGGCCTCGTCGCGCATCCCCTGGGCCGCGGCGTCCGCCTGACCGGCCCCGCGCCCGCCCCCTTCGAGCGCCTGCGGGGCGAGTGGCGCTTCCAGCTCCTCGCGCGCGCCGCGTCGATCCGCGACCTCCACCGGCTGCTGGTCGAGGCGCTGCCGAAGAACCCTCCCTACGACCTCACCGTCGACGTCGACCCGCAACAGCTGATGTGAGGTCCACTTGTGCTAGCGTGCCTGGCGGCTCATGCAGACCTCTGAATCGTTCGAAGAACCGCTGGTGCAGCTCCGCCGGCGCATCCAGGAGCTCGAGAGCTTCCCCTCGGGAAGCGGCCAGGACAAGGAGCTCGATCGCCTGCGCGCCGCGCTCAAGAAGACCACCGCCGAGGTCTACGCCAACCTCACTCCCTGGCAGAAGGTGCAGGTGGCGCGGCATCAAGAGCGCCCGTACACCCTGGACTACGTCGGCTACCTGATGAGCGATTGGGTGGAGCTGCACGGCGACCGCGCCTACAGCGACGATGCCGCCATCGTCGGCGGCTTCGCCAGCTTCGCCGGCCGCAGCGTCGCCGTCATCGGTCACGAGAAGGGGCGCGACACCCGCGAGCGGATCCGCCGCAACTTCGGCCAGCCGCGCCCCGAGGGCTATCGCAAGGCGCTGCGCATCATGAAGCTGGCCGAGAAGTTCGGGCGCCCCGTGCTCACCTTCGTCGACACCGCGGGCGCCTACCCGGGCATCGACGCCGAGGAGCGCGGCCAGGCCGAGGCGATCGCCCGCAACCTGCTGGAGATGGCGCACCTCGAGGTGCCGATCGTGGTCACCATCACCGGCGAGGGCGGCAGCGGCGGCGCCCTGGCCCTCGGCGTCGGCGACCGGGTGTTCGTCCTCGAGTACGGGACCTACTCGGTGATCTCGCCCGAGGGCTGCGCCGCGATCCTGTGGAAGGACCAGGAGCGCAAGGGCGACGCCGCCGAGGCGATGCGCCTGACCGCTCCCGACCTGCTGGCCCTGCGCGTGGTCGACGCGGTCATCCCCGAGCCGCTTGGCGGCGCCCACACCGATCCGGAGGCCACCTGCCGGCGCGTCGGCGAGGCCATCGCCCAGGCGCTCGGCGAGCTCGAGCGCTTGACCACCGACGAGCTCCTGGCACGCCGCTACCAGAGATTCCGCTCCCTCGGCGCCGTCGACGGCGGATGATCGGAGGTCCCCGTTGGGTGCCGGCGCCGGTGCCTGCCGCCGCCGCCGACCTCGAGAGCCGCGGCTTCCCGTCCTGGCTGGCGGCGCTCCTGGCGCGCCGCGGCGTCGGCGACAGCGCGGCCGCCGGCAGCTTCCTCGCGCCTTCGCTCGACCAGCTCCACGACCCCTTCCAGCTGGCCGGGATGGAGGCGGCCGTCGTGCGCCTGCTGGCGGCGCGCGACCGCGGGGAGCGGGTGGCCATCGTCGGCGACTACGACGTCGACGGCATCAGCGCCACGGCGCTGCTCGCCGCCGTGCTGGGCGCCTGCCGCATCGCCGCGCACCCCATCCTCCCCGACCGCCTGCGCGAAGGCTACGGCTTCCAGGCGCTGCACGTCGAGCGCGCGCGCGAGCTCGGCTGCCGGCTGATCCTCACCGCCGACTGCGGCAGCTCGGCCGGCGAAGCGGTGAGCGCCGCGCTGGCCGCCGGCCTCGACGCCGTCATCACCGACCATCACCTGCCGCACGGCGAGCTGCCGGCCGGCGCGATCCAGATCAACCCGCGCCAGGGCTCCTGCTCGTACCCGTTCAAGGACCTCGCCGCCGCCGGCCTCGCCTTCAAGCTGGCCCTCGCCCTGGCCGCGCGCTGCGGCCGCGAGCTCGACCCGCTGCCGCTGCTGCGGATCGCCTGCCTCGGCACCATCGCCGACATGGTGCCGCTGCGCGGCGAGAACCGCGTCATCGCCGCTCTCGGCCTGCGCGCGCTCGCCGAGTCGCGCTCCCATGGCCTGCGCGCCCTGATCCAGCAGGCCGGCCTGCGGCCGCCGTTCACCGCCGCCGACGTCGGCTACCGGCTGGGGCCGCGCCTCAACGCGGCCGGGCGCCTGCACGACCCGAACCGCGCCCTCGACCTGCTGCTCAGCCGCGATGCGGGCCGCGCGCTGGCGCTGGCGGCCGAGCTGGACGGCTGGAACCGCGAGCGGCAGGCGGAAGAGATGAAGGTCGTCGAGGACGCCAGGCGGCGCCTCCTCGAGCGGCTGCCGCTGCCGTCGATCCTGGTCGCCTGGAGCCCGGATTGGCACAAGGGCGTCGTCGGCGTCGCGGCCGGCCGCATCGCCAAGGAAATGCACCGGCCCACCGTGCTGTTGAGCGTCGAGGGCGGTCTCGCCACCGGCTCCGGCCGCAGCGTGCCCGACGTCGCGCTGCACGCGTTCCTGGCCGGCTGGCAGCCGCGGCTGCGGCGCTTCGGCGGCCATGCCCAGGCGATCGGGCTGTCGCTGGATTGCGAGCAGCTGGACTCCTTGCGCGGCGAGTGGGAGCGGTCGGCCGCGGCGTCCTGGGAGCCCGCCTGGCTCGAGAAGCGCCACCTCTACGATCTCGAGCTGGCGCCGCGAGCGGTCTCCGCCGAATTGGTGACCGAGCTGCGGCGGCTGGAGCCTTTCGGCCAGGACAACCCGCAGCCGCTCCTGCGCACCGGTCCCTTGCGGCTGCGGCGGCCGCCGCGCCTGTTCGGCAAGGGCCACCTGTCGGCCGAGGCCGAGGGCGACGACGGCTCGCGGGTGGAGCTGCTGGGGTGGCGGTGGGCGGCGCGGGCCGACGAGCTGGCCGGGCGCTTCGAGGTGCTCGCCCATCCCGAGATCGACGGCTGGCACGGCGGCCCGGTGCTGCGGCTGGTCGACAGCCGGGGTGTCTGAGAGCGGCGGCTCGCCGGTCGCCCGCCGTCGGGCCGAGATGCCGGAACGCGGCCCGCGACACCCTCGCGTCACCCGCTGTCGGCAGCGGGCCGCGGGCCGCTCCGGCCCGGCAGCTCCGTAAACCCATAGAATGACCCGCATGCCGCGTCCGAAGACCCGCCGCACGGTGACCGGTTTCCGGGTCTTGCTGATGTTGGCGCTGCTGGCCGCGGTGGGCGTGGTCCTCGCCCTCTACCTGTTCGGCGCGGCCGGCGCGCCGCGGCCGAAGCGCGCGCGCAACGACACGCCGCCGTTCGAGGAGGGAACCAGGCTGGTGGGCAAGGACTTCGACTACACCTTCTCGCAGGGCGACAAGGCGGTCTTCCGGGTGCGCGGCAACAGCGTGCGGGTGGACAAGGACGACACCGTGTACCTCGAGACGGTCGGCCTGACGCTCTTCGACAAGGAAGGCCGGCAGTTCGACGCCGAGAGCGACGAGGCGAGCATCAACCGCACCACCAACGAGGGCCGCCTCTGGGGCGACGTCTCGATCAAGGGCCCCTCCCACCTCGAGATCTACAGCAAGGAGCTGCTGATCCAGCAGAAGGGCAACCTGCTGATCACCCCCGGGGTCGCCCGGGTCCTCTACGCCGGCAAGTACTTCGCGCGCTGCGACTCGCTGCAGGCGTGGCTGCCCGACGAGGTCTACTCGATGGTCGGCAACATGCGCCTCGAGACCTTCCCCGAGGTCCAGCCGCCGCTCAAGCTCGAGGCCGAGAAGGCCATCTACGAGCGCAAGCATCGGCTCCTGCGGGTGGAGGACGGCGCCGAGCTGCATCGCGGCACCGCCAAGCTCGACGCCGACCGCATCAGCGGGCTGCTGTCGGACGACGAGAGCTCGCTCACCTTCGTGCGCGCCCTCTACCATGTCACGGGCGAGACCGCGGAGAGCGCGGCCCCCGGAACGACGCAGATCACCTGGGCGGGCGACGACCTGGCGGTGATGCTGACGCCGAAGGGCAACCTGGTGCGGCGCATCGACCTCGACGGCGCCGCTGCCACGCCCGCCAGCCTGCACACCGCCGGCAACGGCGTGACCCGCACGCTGGTCGCGCCGCACATCGAGGGGCTGCTCGCCGAGAAGGACCTGCTGCGCTCGGCCAACGCCTACGGCGGCGTCGACGTCGAGGAGAGCGGGGCGGGTGCGGCAGGAACGGCGGGACCGCCGCAGCCGAGCGGCCCGCGCGCTCTTGGGCCGGCGAAGCCGCAGCCGGGCGCCGGAAGCAAGGCGGGTCCACCTCCGCCTCGAGGCGCCAGGGCGGCTCCACCGGCGCCTCCGGGCCCCAATGCGGGTTCGCCCAAGGCGGGTGTTCCCAAGGCGGGTTCGCCGAAAGCGGCCGCCCCGGCCGCCGCCGCCGCCCAGGGCGCGCCTCAGCCGGTGGTGCGCCGTGCCCATGGCCAGCGCGCGGATGCGGTCTTCCGCACGGATGGGCAGATCTCGAACGTCACCCTGGTCGAGCAGGTCACCTACGGCGACGGCGAGGTCAACGCCACCGGCGACCGCGCGGCCATGGACATGGACGCCGGGCGCGGCGAGTTCTTCGGCAACCCGGTCAACGTCGTCAGCCCCCGCGGCGAGATGCGGGCGCCGCACGTGATCTACACCTCCGCCGACCAGCTGGTCCATGCCGTCGAAGGGGTGCACGCGATCATCCGGCAAGCGAGCGACGCCAACCTGACCGGCAGCGTGCTGGGCGAGGGCAAGGGCCCGGTCATGGTGCAGTCGGCGGAGGCCTACTGGCAGCGCCCCCAGGCAACCTTCATCTTCCGCGGCGACGTCCGCGCCTGGCGCGGCGACAACCTGCTGCTCGCCCCGGAGCTGCAGGGCGAGCGCCTGGCGCAGGGCGACCAGCTGGCCGCCAGCGGCGGCGTCAAGACGGTCTGGCTCCCGGGGCAGCAGGAGGAGACCGCTCCACCCCCCGGTGCGGCGCCCCCTGCGGCGCCTGCCGCCGCGGGGCGCAAGGCTCAGGCCGCGGCCGGGCCGAATCCCCAGGGCGTTGCCACTCCGGGGAGCAGGGGAGGCGGCAAGGTGGCCAAGAAGCCCGCCGCGGGCGCCGGCGAGCCCGCCCCGGCCGGGGGGACCGCGGGAGCTGCCGCATCCGGGAAAACCGCCGCCGCCGGCAAGGCGGCCACGGGGAAGGGCGCAACGGCGACGGCGGCTGGCGCAGGGAAGGGCGGCGGTGGCGCGATCACCGTGCTGGCGGCGAACATGCTCTACCGTGACGGCAGTGGCGTGCTGACTTACACCGGGAACGTGCATGTAGACCAGGACGGCAAGACCCTCACCTGCAAGCAGCTCGACGTCAACCTCGACCAGGACCACAAGGCCAAGCAAATGACCTGCACCGGCGGGACGCATCTCGACGACCCGGCCGCCGGCCGCAAGATCGACGGCGAGACCGGCGTCTACCGTCTCGAGACGCGCAAGATCGACGTCTTCGGGAACCCGGTGGTGATGCGTGACCGCGACGGCAACCTGGTGCACGGCAAGCGGCTGCGCTACGCGATCGACGACGGCAAGGTGGAGGTGCTGGGCAAGGACGAAGTCAAGCCGCCGGCGCCCGCCCCGGCCGCCGCCACGCCGGCCGCACCCGCTTCGCCCGCGCCATCAGGGTCTCCGACCGCTGCCGCCCCGCCTGCTGGCGGCGGATCTTCACCCGGCCGAACTTTGGGCGAGGCATCGAAGTCCTCCGCCATCGCGGGTCAGACCCTCGCCCTTAGTTCGGCCGTGGGAAGATCCGCCACCAGCGGCCGCCCGCCGACTGGGGCGGCCGGCCGCCGGAGGGCGCGGTGACCGAGGACCAGGAGCCGCAGCGGCTCTACACGGACGGGCTGCGCAAGGTGTACCGCGGCCGCGCCGTGGTCAACAAGATGTCGATCGAGGTCGGCCCCGGCGAGATCGTCGGCCTGCTCGGCCCCAACGGCGCCGGCAAGACCACGACGTTCTACATGGTGGTGGGCCTGACCGCCCCCGACGCCGGCACCGTCTTCCTCGGCGACGAGGACATCACCGATCTGCCGATGTACCTGCGCGCCCAGCGCGGCATCAGCTACCTGCCCCAGGAGCCGTCCATCTTCCGGCGCATGTCGGTCGAGGACAACCTGCGCGCCATCTTCGAGACCCTGGACCTCGCCCACGCCGAGCAGGAGCGGCGCATCGACCAGCTGGTCAACGACCTCGGCCTGGTCAAGGTGCGGCGCAACCGCGGCTACTCGCTCTCGGGCGGCGAGCGGCGCCGGGTGGAGATCGCCCGCGCGCTGGTGATCAGCCCGTGGTATATCCTTCTCGACGAGCCCTTCGCGGGCATCGATCCGATTGCCGTCCTGGACATCCAGGGCATCATCCGGCACCTCAAGTCGATGGGCATCGGGATCCTGATCACCGACCATAACGTGCGGGAAACATTGAAAATAACCGACCGTGCCTATATCATCAACAATGGCGAGATCTTGCGCGCCGGGACTCCGCTGGAGCTCTCTACGGACCCGCAAGTACGCAAGGTCTACCTCGGCGAAGACTTCACCCTGTAAGGTCCGATCCCCGGCATGGCATTAGAGCAGAAACTCTCCCTCAAGTTGGCGCAGCGGCTGGTGATGACACCGTCGCTGCAACAGGCGATCAAGCTGTTACAGATGACCCGCATGGAGCTCGACACCCTGCTCACGCAGGAGCTGGTCGAGAACCCCGTGCTGGAGGAGGCGGCGGAAGCCGCCGACAACCCCGACCCGGCGGAGGAGGAGGCGGAGCCGCCGTTCGAGGAGCGCAAGGACGCCGCCGCGACCAACGGCGGCGAGGAGCTGAACCACGGCGAGTCGATGGAGAACATCGACCTCGACGCCTACTTCGGCGACTACTGGGAAGGCTCCGGCTACTCGTCCATGGCGGAGGAGCGGGACGAGCCGCCGATCGAGAACAGCCTCACCCGCGAGCCCGACCTCTACGACCACCTCCTCTGGCAGCTGCACATGGCCGAGGTCGAGCCGCGCCAGCGCGAGATCGCGGAGCTGATCATCGGCAACCTCAACCCGGACGGCTTCCTGGTCGCCACGCCGGAGGAGATCCGGGCGATGGGCGACCGCACGGCGGACTGGGCCGAGGACGCCTCGGGCATGGAGGGCGACCTCGAGGGGACCTCCTTCGCCGGGGATGCCGGCATGGCGGGCGTTGGCGGGATGGGGGGCATCGCGGGCGAGTCCGCCGACCCCGACGACCGCCCCCGCCGGTACAGCCTCGACGAGGTCGAGGCGGCGCTCGAGCTGGTGCGCAGCTTCGACCCGCCGGGCATCGCCTGCATCGACCTCCGCGAGAGCCTGATGCGCCAGATGGACTTCCGCGCCGTGCCGGCCGACGCCCTGGCGCGGCGGGTGGTGGAGGAGGCCTGGGACCTGTTCCTGCGCCGCCAGTTCCCGGCCGTCGCCAGGAAGCTGGGCATCGAGCTGGCGACCCTCGAGGAGGCGGTCGAGCTCATCCGCACGCTCGAGACCAATCCCGGCCGCAAGTTCTCGACCGAGCGGCCGCACTACATCGAGCCCGACGTCTTCGTGCGCCGGGTCGGCGACGAGTACGTGATCCAGCTCAACGACGACGGCCTGCCGCGCCTGCGCGTCAGCCGCTCCTACCGCCGCATGCTGCAGACCATGCGCACCGAGGGCCGCCAATCCGAGGCCCAGCAGTTCATCAAGGACAAGATCCGTTCCGCCGTCTGGCTGATCAAGAGCCTCGACCAGCGCCAGCGGACCATCTACAAGGTGGCCGCCTCGATCATCCGCCAGCAACGCGACTTCCTCGACAAGGGCATCGAGCATCTGCGGCCGATGGTGCTGCGCGACGTCGCCGAGGACATCGGCATGCACGAGTCGACGGTGAGCCGCGTGGTCTCCAACAAGTACATCCACACCCAGCGCGGCCTCTTCCCGATGAAGTTCTTCTTCCACAGCGGCATCGATCGGGAGTACGGCGAGAACATCTCGTCGCTGACGGTGAAGCGCAAGATCGAGCAGATGATCCAGGCGGAGGACCCCAAGCGCCCGCTCTCCGACAGCGAGCTGATGCGCATCCTGAACCGCGAGGGGATCCAGATCGCCCGCCGCACGGTGGCCAAGTACCGCGACGAGCTCAGCATCCCCTCGTCCACCGACCGCAAGCAGGTCTTCTGATGAGAGACGCAGCCATGCAGATCGAATACACCTGCCGCAACGTGCACCTGGACGACCGCCTGCGCGGCTTCATCGAACAGAAGCTGCAGAAGGTGATGAAGTTCGTCGAAGAGCCGATCGAGGTCAAGGTGTTGCTCGACATCGAGAAGCACCGCCACATCGCCGAGCTGCACATCAGCCACCGGCTGGGCATCGCGAAGGCCACCGAGGAGAACGACGGCAGCCTGCTCGACGCCGTGAACCTGGCGGTGGACAAGGCCGAGAAGCAGGTCCGGCGGTCGCGCAAGAAGCTGGTCGACAAGCGCCGCCGCGCCGATCGGACGAACGGTCACCGCTGGCCGCGCTGGCCGATGGAGGTGCTGGATCGCACCTCGGTCGGCGACGGCGCCACGCCGCGCGTCGTCGAGACGACCCACGTCGACATCAAGCCGATGACCATCGCCGAGGCGGCGATCGAGCTCGAGACCGCGGAGCACGGCTTCGTGGTGTTCCGCGATGCCGACTCCGATCGCCTGAACGTGCTGTTCCGGCGCAAGGACCAGAACTACGGGCTGATCGCCCCCGAGCCCTGACGCCATGCCCCGGCGGGCATGCTGCTCCCGAACCGGAATCTCGACGCCGGGCGCCGGCGCCGGGGGTGTGCAATGCCGTTAGCCGGCCCGCTCACCCGGCCGGAGCTCATCTTCTTCGACCTGCCGGCGACCGACCGCCGCGGCGTGCTGCGGGAGCTGGCGGAGCGGGTGGCGGCGACCGGCCTGGTGCGAGACGCCGGCGCGCTCTGCCGCGCGCTGCTGGAGCGCGAGCAGCTCGGCTCGACCGGGATCGGCCACGGGGTGGCGATCCCGCACTGCAAGCTGAAGGGCCTCGAGCAGGGCATCCTGGCGGTCGGCATCGCCCGGCCGCCGGTCGACTTCGGCGCCGCCGACGGCGATCCGGTGGCGCTGTTCTTCCTGGTGCTGTCGCCGGACGACAGCCCGGCCGAGCACCTGCAGACGCTGGCCCGGATCTCGCGCTGGGTGCGGACCGATCGCCACGTCGAGACCCTGCTGGGCCTGGAAGACCGCGGCGCCATCTACGATTTCCTGAAAGAGAGCGTCTGAATGCAGAATCCGCCGCCCGCCATCGTGCCGGCGCCGGTGAGGGTGCGCGAGCTGCTGGGCGAGGAGCTCGCCAGCCTCAACCTGCGCGTGCTGTCGGGAGAGTCGCACCTCGACAATCCCATCACCCATCCCCGGGTGCAGAAGCCCGGCCTCGCCTTCGCCGGCTACTTCGCCTACATCAAGCCGGGGCGCGTCCAGATCGTCGGCGAGAGCGAGACCGAGTACATGATGACGCTCGACGAGACCGAACGCCTGCGGCGCTTCGACGTCATCGCCAGCCTGCCGGTGCCGGTGTTCGTCATCACCAAGGGGCTGCCGCCGCTGCCGGGTTTCCTCGAGAGCTGTCAGCGCTCCGAGCTGCCGGTGCTGTCGTCGACCGCGCTGTCGTCGACCGTGATCAAGGCGATCAGTTACTTCCTCGAAGACCACCTGGTGCCCTCCACCTGCCTGCACGGCGTGCTGCTCGACATCTACGGTCTCGGCGTGCTGCTGATCGGCGACAGCGGCGTCGGCAAGAGCGAGTCGGCCCTCGACCTCATCAGCCGCGGCCACAGCCTGGTCGCCGACGACCGGGTCTACGTCAAGCGCTATCCCAGCGGCGAGCTGGTCGGCTTCAGCGAGGGGCCGCTGCGCCTGCACATGGAGCTGCGCGGCATCGGCATCATCAACGTCCAGGACCTCTTCGGCCTGGCCTCGGTGCGGGAGCGCAAGACCATCGACCTGGTGATCGAGCTCGAGCACTGGCAGGCGGGGCAGGCCTACGACCGCCTGGGCCTGGACGAGTCGGTGTTCCACATCCTGGACGTGCCGTGCCCCTACATCCGCATGCCGGTCGCGATGGGGCGCAACGTCGGCATCCTGGTGGAGATCGCGGCGCGCAACCACGTGCTCAAGCTGCAGGGGCACCATTCGGCGCGCGAGTTCGCGCGCAAGCTCGAGGCCGAGCTCGAGCGCAACCGGAAGGTCCCGGCACGCTGACGGCACGCTGAGACCATGAGCTCCACCAGTCTCCCAGGGGAAGGGCAGCTCGGCGCTGCGGCGGAGCGGCCCATCGGCGTCGAGGACGAGAGGTCTCGCCCGCTGCCGCCGGACCGCTTGCGCCTGGTGTTGATCACCGGCCTGTCGGGCTCCGGCAAGAGCGTGGTCGCCAAGTGCTTCGAGGATCTCGGTTACTACACGGTCGACAACCTGCCGCTGCCGCTCTTGCGCGAGTTCCTGGAGCGCCCCGGAGAGCTGGTGTTCGGCTACGAGCGGATCGCCGTGGTGGCCGATCTGCGGGCGCCTGGCTTCGCCGAGGAGTTCCCGAAGCTGATCGCCGAGATCGACCGCGAGTGTCCACATCAGAGCCAGGCCCTCCCGACGCTGCTCTTCCTGGAAGCCAGCGACGAGGTCCTGGTGCGGCGCTTCTCGGAGACGCGGCGCCCGCATCCGCTCGCCCCGGACCAGCCGGCGATCGCGGGGATCCGGCGCGAGCGCGAGCTGCTCGCCGGCCTGCGGCCGCGTGCCGACCTGGTGTTCGACACCAGCCACTGGTCGATCCACGAGACCCGCGCCCAGGTGTACCGCGCCTTCGCGGCCGCCGGCGAAGAGCCGGAGATGGTGGTCTCGCTGGTGAGCTTCGGCTTCAAGCATGGCGTCCCGGTCGGCACCGACCTGCTCTTCGACGTCCGCTTCCTGGCCAACCCGCATTTCGTGCCGGGGCTGCGGGAGCAGACCGGCCAGGACGCGGAGGTGCTCGAGTACCTCGAGCAGCAGCCGGACTTCGAGGAGCTGATCAGCCGGCTCGCCGACCTCCTGGCCTTCCTCTTGCCCCGCTACCGGCGCGAGAATCGCAGCTACCTCTCGGTGGCGGTAGGCTGCACCGGGGGAAGGCACCGCTCGGTGGCGATCTGCGAGCGCCTCGAGAAGCGGCTCGACGCCGCCGGCTGGCCGGTGCGCCTGGTCCACCGCGACATTGCGCGGTAGGGTGATGATGGTTGGAGCGCCAGGGAAGGGGAGGGGACGTCCTGCCTGTAGCGGACGTCCCGGGGAATTTTCATTGCACTGAATCTGCTGATACTGGAGGGTGGCCGCAAGGTCCCACGAAAACCCAAATGATCGGTACTTTGATCCTCACGCACGGCGGTGCGGCGCACGAGCTGCTGGCCGCCGCCCAGAAGATCGCCGGGCCGCTGCCGGAGTTCGAGGCGCTGGGCCTGGATTGGAACGAGCCCGTCGACAAGCAGAAGGTCGACGTGCGGGCCGCGGTCGAACGCCTGGACCACGGCCACGGGGTCCTCATCCTGACGGACATGTTCGGCAGCACGCCGTGCAACGTCGCCAGCTCGTTCCTGCTCGAAGGGCGGGTCGAGGTCCTCTCCGGGGTCAACCTGCCGATGGTCATGCGTCTCGCCTGCCAGCCGCGCCAGGAGGGCAACCTGAAGGAGCTGGCTCGCTGGCTGCAAGCCAAGACCCAGAAGAGCGTCTGTCTCGCCAGCGATCTCCTGGCAGGTAAGAAATGCGACAATGCCGCCGATGCCGCCCATGCCGCCAATGTCGCCGACGCCGCCACCCTTCCCGTAGCCGTGGTGACGGCCACGCCGCATGACTGAACGCGAGGCGGAGATCGTCAACCGGCTCGGCCTGCATGCGCGCGCCGCCGCCAAGCTGGTGAACACGGCGGCCCGCTTCCAGAGCCGGGTGACGGTGACCAAGGATGGCGAGGAGGTGGATGCCAAGAGCATTCTCGGCGTGCTGCTGCTGGCCGCCAGCCAGGGGACGCACTTGACCATCCGCTGCGAGGGCGAGGACGAGGACGAGTGCATCCAGGCGGTGTCGGGCCTGATCGCCAACCGTTTCGAAGAGGAGAGTTGATGGCGAAGCCGCTGGAGACGCCGGAGAGCTCCGCGATGCAGGTCCTCCAGGGCATGGGGGTCTCCGCGGGCGTGGCGATCGGCCGCGCGGTGATCGTCGAGACCCGGGCGCAGGATGTCTTCCGGCTGCCGATCGAGGAGGAGCAGGTGGACGTCGAGGTGTCGCGCCTCCGCGCGGCGGTGGAGAATGCCCGCGAGGATCTCGGCAAGACGCGCACCGAGGTGGGGGAGGATCTCGGCGGCGACCTGGCCGCCATCTTCGACGCCCACCTGCTGATGCTCTCGGACGTCAAGTTCCTGGGCCGCGTGGAGGAGCGGATCCGCAACCAGAGGGTCAACGCCGAGTGGGCGGTGCACAAGACCGCCGAGGAGCTGGACCATCGCTTCGCCCAGATGGACAACGCCTATCTCCGCGAGCGCGGCGCCGACCTCGCGGACGTCGCCCGGCACCTGCTGCGCAGCCTGCAGGGAGCTCCCGGCCGCGAGATCACCGAGCTGGCGCCCGGCGCGGTCATCGTCGCCGACGACCTGACGCCTTCCGATGCGATCCGGCTGGGCCGCAAGCACGTGCTCGGCTTCGCCATCGAGTCAGGAGGGCGCACCTCGCACACCACGATCATCGCGCGCTCGCTGAACCTGCCGGCGGTGGCGGGGCTCACCGGGCTGACCAAGCAGCTGGCCGACGACGTGCCGCTGATCGTGGACGGCGAGGAGGGCACCGTGATCGTGCACCCGACCTCCGAGACGATCGACCGCTACCGGGCGCGGCGCTTCGACCTGCAATGCCGCGACCGCGACCTGATGATGACGCGGGAGCTCGAGGCGATCACCCGCGACGGGGTGGCGATCTCGTTGATGGCCAACATCGACCTGCCCGAGGAGGTGGAGGAGGCGACCTGCTTCGGCGCCGCGGGCGTCGGCCTCTACCGCAGCGAGTTCCTCTACATCGAGAAGAGCCCTGAGCTGCCGAGCGAGGAGGAGCACCTCGCCATCTACCGCAAGCTCATCGAGTCGGCGGCGCCGCACCCGGCAGTCATCCGGACCTACGACCTGGGCGGCAGGAAGCTGGCGGCGGAGGTGATGGAGACGCACGAGGAGAACCCGGTGCTGGGCCTGCGCGGCATCCGCCTGACGCTCTCGCGGCCGGACATCTTCCGCACCCAGATCCGGGCGCTGCTGCGCGCCGGCCTGTTCGGCGACCTCTGGGTGATGCTGCCGCTGGTGAGCACCCTCGACGAGCTGCGCAGCTTCCGCGCCTTCGCCGCCGACGTGGCGGCCGAGCTGGAGCGCGAGGGCCTGCCGTTCCAGCGCGACCTGCGCCTGGGAGTGATGATCGAGGTGCCGGCGGCGGCGGTCATCGCCGACCTGCTGGCGCGCGAGGTCGATTTCTTCTCGATCGGCACCAACGACCTCATCCAGTACTCGCTCGCGGTCGATCGCAACAACGAGCACGTGGCGAGCCTCTACCAGCCGCTGCACCCGGCGATGCTGCGCATGCTGCGCCACGTCATCGACAGCGCGCGCGTCGCCGGCATCGACGTCGGCCTGTGCGGCGAGATGGGCGGCGACACCCGCCATGCCCTGCTGCTGATCGGCATGGGGTTGCGGCGGCTGTCGATGAGCCCGCGGCGCATCCCGGAGATCAAGACCTGGCTGCGGCGCATGTCCGCGGCCGAGCTGGCCGAGCTGGCGGACCGCTGCATGGGCTACAGCACCGCCGGCGAGGTGCAGCAGCACGTCGAGAGCTTCTTCGCGGCCGCGATGGTGCCTTCGGGCGCGGTTTAGGTTATCCTGACCTGGCGATGAAGCTTGGTTTTCGGGGCAGAAGCGCGCGGGCAGCGCGCGAGCGGATGGTGGCTGGCGCGTCGTCCCGATCCTCGATGCCGGTCGTCGTAGCCGCAGGCTCCGGTGCAATCCTCCCGGCGATGACGGGGCTGGCGGCGACCATCGCGCTGCCGGCAATCATCGCCATCGGCGGCCTGGCACTCCTGGGCTGCTCGGGCGCGCCCTCGACCCACACGCCGGCTGGCCACGCGGACAGTGCGTCGCCCTCCAGCTCCAGCCAGAAGTCCGCACCCGCACCCAGCGGAGCGCCGCACGGCAGCGAGGCCGAGCCCAGGCCCGCGCCGGCTGGCACGGCGCCTGCCGCGACTGCCACCTCGGGTCCGGCTACCTCGGCGGCAGCATCCGCAGCGACAGTTCCGGTGGCTCCGCTGCCGCCCGTGGTCACCACGAGCGGTCCTGCCACGGCTGGTGTCCCGGATGCGGCCGCGGCAACCGGGACGGCTGGCCCTCCGGTCACGGTGGGCGCCTCGGCAACGCCGGCGGCTCCTTCCCGTACGGCTCCGGCAGGTTCGGCAGCTCCTGGCGGCACGGCGGCGGCTCCGGCAAGTGCGGGGGCTGCTACCGGCGCGGCGGCCGCTCGGGCAGCGGCGGGCGCTCCCGGTGCTCCCGCCGCGGGTGCCGCCAAGGCCGCCGATCCGTCCGTCATCGTGGTCGATACGCCGGACTTCGATCCGGAATCCCAGTTGACCCTGGCCGAGGCGGCCAAGGCCGAAAAGGAGCGCAAGGCGGAGGCGACTCCACCGCGTATCGTAATTAATAATAAGACAATTCATCGCTATGCAAAGGGGGGTCAGCTCACCATCGCCGAGCCGAAGAAGAAGGCCGCCCCGGCGCCGGTCCCAGCCTCCCAGGCGCCTGCAGCCACCGCCGGGACGCCGCCGCCGGCCGCGACCGCGGCGCTCGTCCGGGACGAGAAGTACTGGCGGGGGAGAGCGCTCGAGATTCGGCAGCGGTGGCGCAAGGCGTCGGAACGCATCAAGGAGCTCGAGGAGGACATCGGGCTGCTGCGGCGCCGCTTCTACGCCCAGGACGATCCTTACGTGCGGGACGGCCAGATCAAGCCGGCATGGGACCACGCGCTCGACGAGCTGCACGCGAGCCGCGCCGCCGTCCAGGCGGCGAAGAAGGAGCTGACGGACTTCCTGGACGAGGGGCGCATCGCCGGCGCGCTGCCGGGGTGGCTGCGCGAAGGAATCGACCTGGAGCCGAAGGAAGAGAAGCCGGTCGATCCGACCCAGCCGATCGAGACCCCGATCTACAAAGACAACGGTCCATGAGCGGCACCGCCGGCAGCAATGGCGTCCGGCCCGCGCCGGCGCGCCGCGCCTTCATCGAGACCTGGGGCTGCCAGATGAACGAGCTGGACAGCCAGCGCATGGCCGGCCAGCTCATGCAGCAGGGCGTGCTGCCGACGCGCGACCCGGAGGACGCGGATCTCATCCTGCTCAACTCGTGCAGCGTGCGGGACAAGGCCGAGCAGAAGGTCTACTCGCGCCTCGGCGAGTACCGGCTGCTCAAGGAGACGCGCCGCGGGCTGCTCATCGGCCTGTGCGGCTGTGTCGCGCAGCAGGAAGGGGAGAGGGCCCTGAGACGGGTGCCCGACCTGGACTTCGTGCTCGGGCCCGCGCGGGTCGGCGAGCTGCAGGAGGTGGTCGCCGAGGCGCGAGCCGGCCGGCGCGTGGTGCGTACGGGCTTCCCCGAGCAGCGCGCCTACGACATCGATGCGGTGGCCCGTCACGGCGAGTACAAGGGGATGGTCACGATCGTCGAGGGCTGCAACAAGCGGTGCACCTTCTGCATCGTGCCGCAGACCCGCGGTCCCGAGCGCAGCCGGCCGCTGGCGGAGATCGTGCGGGAGGTCGAGCACCTCCTCGCGTACGGCTTCGTGGAGATCGAGCTGCTCGGCCAGACGGTCAACCACTGGCGCGAGCCGTCCCCTCCGGCGGGTCCGGCCGGGGACGGCGCCCTCGACTTCTCCCATCTGCTCGAGCGGGTCGCCGCGCTCCCCGGCCTACGGCGGCTCCGCTTCGTCACCTCCTACCCCCGCGACTTCACGCCGCGCATGGTGGAGCAGGTCGGCAGGCACCCGAACATCTGCCCCTACCTGCACCTGCCCGCGCAGTCAGGATCCGACCGCGTGCTGCGCCGGATGGGGAGGGGGTACACGCGCGCCGAGTACCTCGACCTGGTGGCCCAGCTCCGCCGGGCCCGGCCTGGCCTGGCCCTGTCGACCGACATCATCGTCGGCTTTCCGGGCGAGACCGAGGACGATTTCCAGTGCACCCTCGAGCTGCTGCGGGAGGTGCGCTTCGCCTCCGTGTACGCGTTCCTCTACTCACCGCGCCCCGGCACCGCCGCGCCGCGCCTCGACGGCGAGGTGGACCGGGAGATCGCCGCCGAGCGCCTACAGCGCCTCTTCGCGCTGGAGGACGGCATCCAGCGCGAGCTGAACCGCGAGCTCGTTGGCCAGGAGCACGAAGTGCTGGTCACCGGCTGGGGCAAGCAGCCAGGCACCCAGACCGGTCGCACCTCCTGTCACCGCATCGTCCACTTCCCGGCAGGCCCACACCCCGTTCCCCTCGGCCAGCTCACCCGGGTTCACATCGAGGAGGCGCTGGCACATAGTCTCCTGGGCAGCCAGGTAGGGTCGTAGATTCCTCATCTCGCGAGGCCCCCTTCCTCCCACCCCTTTCCCTCCCGGGCGAGGGGCGATGCGAGGCACGAGGCCCGCCCTCCCCCTTCCCTCCCTCTGGGCTCGTATGGGCGAGGGGTCCAAGTCTAAGGGGCGGCGGAGGAGGACTGCGACCCCTCGCCCATACGAGCCCAGAGGGAGGGAAGGGGGAGGGCGGGCCTCGTGCCTCGCATCGCCCCTCGCCCGGGAGGGAAAGGGGAGAGAGGGAACTGGGACGGGCGTTCTTTGATGCCCTACCCAAAAGAGAGGCGAAGAAACCCCTTACCCAGTACGTAGTTTTTGTTCTTGACCTGTTGCTGGCGCGGTCCCACAATAGCTCCATGAGTGACCCTGCCGCCGAGCTTCGCGTCGAGATCAAGGGGTTGATGCTGGATCCCTCGTCGAACGTGCCCATCGTGATCCTCAGGGATGTCGAGAACCAGCTCTTCCTGCCTATCTGGATCGGCATCTCCGAGGCGCAGGCCATCGCTTCGCGCATCGAGGGCATCGAGCCGCCGCGGCCCATGACCCACGACCTGCTGCGCGCGCTCGTCGACAGGCTCGGGGGCAAGGTCGTGAAGGTGGTCATCTCCGACCTCAAGGAGAACACCTTCTTCGCCGCCCTCCACCTCGAACAGGGAGGCAAGGACCTGGTGGTCGATGCGCGGCCCAGCGATGCCATCGCGCTGGCGCTGCGCACGAATGCCCCGATCTTCGTCCTGCAAGGAGTCCTCGACCAGGCGCAAGCCGTGGACTTGGCCACCAAGGCGACGGATCAGGAGAAGCTGAAGAAGTGGCTCGAGGAGATCAGCCCGGAAGAGCTCGGCAAGTACACGATGTAGCGGAGGGTGCGGATGGGGAGGGCAGTCGTTGCGCTTTCGTCTTAAGTCCATTGTTTGCAGTTAGTTAAGGCCATTGTCGGCGCGCCGACATCGGTTGGCGCTCTGCGCTGAAAAGGACGGCTCGATTCCTCTTGACCCCCTGCCTGGCGTTCTCTAGACTGGCCTCCATCGATGATCATCGCGATCGCAAACCAGAAGGGTGGGGTAGGCAAGACCACGACCGCGATCAACCTCGCAGCAGGCCTGGCCAGCAAGGGCAGGAAGACCCTCCTCGTCGACCTCGACCCGCAGGCGAACAGCTCGATGTCCTTCCTGGACATCCGCCAGCTCAAGGTCACGATGTACGACGCTCTCACCCAGGACGGCGTCCATCTCCCCGACATCATCATGCCGGCCGAGAAGGTCGGCAACCTGGCAGTGGCACCTTCGACGATCGCCCTTGCCAAGATCGAGGCGAAGTTGATCGGCGAGCTCGACAGCCACTATCGCCTGAAGGACGAGCTGCTCCGGGTTCAGGAAGCCTATGACTATGTCGTGATCGACACTCCGCCGACCCTGGGGATCATCACCGTCAATGCGTTGGTCGCGGCCACCCACGTGCTGATCCCGATCCAGGCGAGCTACTTTGCCCTCGAAGGGACCGACGACCTGCTGGAGACCATCGACAAGATCAAGATCCGGGCGAACCCACAGCTGCAGATCCTGGGAGCGCTGATCACCATGTACGACAAGCGGACGCTGCTCGCCAAGGACATTCTCGAACAGATCCAGAACGTCTTCGGCCTCAAGGTTTTCAACACCATCATCACCAAGAGCGTCCGCCTGGAAGAGAGCCCCGCTTACCGGGAATCCATCTTCAGCTTCGCCCCGAAATCGACCGGTGCCTACGAGTACTACAGGCTCTCCGAGGAGGTCCTCAGCCGTGTCTGATCCCGCCCAGCCGCCGCTGCCGCCGGTTGCGTCCCTCCAGACGGGCCGCAAGAGAGGCCTGCCGATGCAGGTCAAGATGCGCCACGACACCCACTTCGTGGAGGAGCTGGCGGCTCGTCACGAGGCGCCGGTCGGGAAGATGGTGCCGCTCTCGGCGATCGAGCCTGACCCGAACCAGCCCCGAGGATCGCTGGGGGATCTCGACGAGCTCGTCTCCTCGATCCGCGCCAAGGGGGTCCTCGAGCCGATCCTGATCCGGCCGCGCCCGATCGGCGGTGGCAGCGGCCCGGTCTACCGGATCATCTCCGGCGAGCGGCGCTTCCGGGCGGCGCAGGAAGCCGGCCTCTACGAGATCCCGGCGATCGAGATGGACGTCTCGGAGGAAGAGGCGCTCGAGATCGCGCTGATCGAGAACTTGCAGCGCAAGGACCTGACGCCGTTCGAGGAAGCCGAGGGCTTCCGCCAGCTCGCCGAGCGGCACACCTACACCCACGAGGAGATCGCCGAGGCAGTGGGGAAGTCGCGTACGGTGATCACCGAGAGCCTGTCCCTGCTACAGATGTCGCCGCGGGTGCGCGACACGGTCCAAGCGCTCGGCGTCTCGTCCAAGTCCCTGCTCCTCGAGGTCCTCAAGGCAGGCAACGAGCAGGAGATGATCCGTCTCCTGGAAGAAGTGGCGCGCCTGGGCCTCAACCGCGATGACCTCCGGCGTCGTCTCCGGAAGAGCGAAGCCGCCAAGGGCGGCCGCCGGAGACCCTACGTCTTCCGCTTCAAGGCTCCCGACAAGACCTTCAACCTCTCCTTGACCTTCCGGCAGAGCGCCGTCGACAAGGCCGACCTCGTAAGGGCCCTCGAACAGATCCTCAAGCAGCTGAGATCCGAGAAGACCTGACGCGGGGCCTGCGGGGAATCTCCCTCCGCGGCCGGGCCGCTTTGGCGGCTGAGGCCCCCTCGCCTTCCCCCCTCTGAGCCCGTATGGGCGAGGGGTCCAAGCCTACGGGGCGGACGTGAAGACTGTGACCCCTCGCCCATACGGGCTCAGAGGGGGGAAGGCGAGGGGGCCTCAGCCGCCAAGCGGCCCTCCGTCTCCTCCCCTTCGGCTGTAGGTCTCTCCGGCGATCCTTTGCGGCAGAGGGACAAATCGCTGTCCTGAACGAGCGACATGCTATAGCGGCATCAATGCTATGACAGCATTTACTGGCGCCTCGCAGTTCTTTTTCCGTCTCATATACTGAGCCCGGAGGGCAACCCCATGCATACCACCACCGGGAACAAGTTGCTGACTTCGGCGGAGTACATCCAGCTGATCGAGCAAGGCGTGCTGACCGAGAGCGACCGTGTCGAGCTCATCGAGGGTGAGGTGGTGGAGAAGATGACAGTCGGACATCGGCACGTCGGGCGTGTCAGCCGCCTGCTTCATCTCTTCGTTCGGCGACTTGGTGGCCGGGTGACGGTGAGTGCGCAGAGTCCGCTGTTGCTGACTGACGTCTCGATGCCTGAACCCGACCTCGTGGTCCTACGTGCCCGAGACGACTTCTACGAAGGCTGTTATGCAACTCCCCAGGACATTTTCCTCTTGATCGAGGTCGCGGACACCAGCTTGTCCTTCGACCGCCTCCGCAAGGCCAGGGTCTACGCCGCCGCGGCCGTGACCGAGTACTGGCTCGTCAACCTGCGCGAGGATGTCCTCGAGGTCTATCGCCAGCCGACCCCGCAGGGCTACGCCTCCGTGACAGTTCTTCGCCGGGGCGATCGTGTGGCCCTCGCCGCCTTCCCGGAGCTCGAGCTCGCGGTGGAGGAGCTGGTGCCCTGACCGGACGAGCCTGCATGTGCGGCCTGGCGGGACGGTTGAATCAGGACCTCTGCCGCTATTCCCAGCCCTTCATGAAGGCGCCGGATCATGCTGATGGACAGGCTGCGCTTGCGGTTCAGCACCTCCGCCACGCGCGTTCGCGTGCCGATCAACGGTCCCAGGTCCCGCCGGGTCAGGCCCTGCTGTTCCATCCGGAACTTGATTGCCTCGATTGGATCGGGAGGGTCGATTGGATCGTGCTCCTCCTCGTAGGCGTCGATGAGCGTCGCCAGCACGTCGAGCTGGTCTCCCTCCGCCGTCCCGCTTTCCGATCCCCAGAGCTCCTCGAGTCTTGCGAGGGCCTTCTCATAGTCTGCCTGCGTGCGGATCGGTTTCAGGTCAGTGCTCATGCTCCACCTTCTTGACGTCGATGAGGTCGTAATCCGCCTGGGTGCCGATCCATTTGATCCAGACGATCCGCTTCTGGAAATCGACAGCGGCCACCAGCCGGTAGGCGCCGCCCTTGATGTTCCAGACGACCCGCTCGCCGGTAACGATGCTGGCCGTTGCATATCGCCGCTTGAGGTCGGCGGTGCTCGCCCAGCGGGCCTTCCGTACCTCGTGGAACCAGGCGTCTAGGGCCGCCTTGACCGCGGGCTTGTCCCGACGTCCGGAGAGGGAGTCCACGAATCGTCTCAATGTGCTCCTGGCGATGACCCTCACACAAGCCTGACTCTAGCATGCACCCATTTTGGGTGCAAGCGCGGATGATCCCGTCGGCCAAGATGCGTACTGGCCGCGATGTCGAGATGGAAAGGAGCGCCTGCCACTCCAAGTTCTAGTTTACATAATATATCTTATCGGACGTCACGGCCGGCGGGTTGGGCGCCGGCCGGCCGTGCCGAGATCTCCCCTCTCGCACTGGTCGTCGGACCAGGTCTCATCAATTTCTGCTATACTAATAACTAATCGACCCGCGAGCCATTGGCCTGAGCACGCCCGCCAGCGCGTCGGAATCGTCCGATGCGAGCAGCCCCTGGGCGGCGGCACTGTCTTCGAGGCTCTGCGATCGATGAGGAGCACGTCATGTTCGAGATCCGACCCAATGCAGGGCGATGCCCCTACCGTCTTGCCTGGATGCTTGCGCTCGCGGTCGCGCTCTCGGCGGCGCCCGCGGCGGCAAGCAGCCGCCATCCGGCGCCGACGACCCCCGGCACCTACACTGACTGGAACGGCGAGATCGATCAGGTCGAGATCGTGGGCGCGTGGAAGCTCGGCGACTACCGCCGAGTGAGCGTCGCAACGTTCGACACCTCCGAAGTTCCGCTTCCCGAAGCCGGTGACAACACCTACGAACCGGTGAAGGTGATGCTTGCCGGCGCCACGGCCCCGTTCGTCGCCGGGCTGGGTCAGGGGCTGCGGAAGGGGATTGACGTGGGAGGCGCCGAACCTGCAGGCGCGAGCGGTGCGGGGCCGGTCTCCCAGGACGGTCCCAGGACTCTCCTGATCCGTGCCAGGGTGCTGACCATGGACCCGGGCTCGAGGGCCGCGCGCTACTGGGGCGGCTTCGGCGCCGGCGCGGCACGGACCAAGGTCTCCGGCGAGCTGGTCGATGCCGACAGCGGTGCGGTGCTGGTGCGCTTCACCCAAGAGAGACGCTCAGGCGTCGGCATGGGTGGCGGCGGCTATGTCGAGTTGATGAGCCGCAACCTGCGGACCATCGGCAAGGACCTGGCGGCATTCCTCAACGCCTTCTGACGGCGCCTTTCGAGGCGAAGAGCCACGACGCCGCGAGCACGGCCCGCCTCTAGCAGTTCGGCGATCAGGCGGTCGATCAGGGTGGCGCCAGGAAGGTGCCGCGCACTCTCCCGCACCGACAGCCCGTTCCGGATCTCCTGGCGCACCCGCACCAGGTCTCGAGCATCGAAGCTCCAATCGACAGCATCCAGGAACCCTCTTCCATCCCTCTGGGGCGGCATCGAGCCGGGCAAGGCGCTCCTCCACCTCGATCCCGCGCTTCTCCACCGTTCCTCCCGCTGGCGGATCGAGATCCGCCAGCAGGCCTCGAGCTCGAAGTCTGCCTCCGAGCGGATCGGATCGGGCTCAGTTCTGTGCGCATGCCGTACCTCCGTTGCCGTCAATCAGGGGGTAGGCCGCCGAGGGCGAGTGCAAGCGCGAAGGGCCAGGAGTCCCCTGCGAGTCGCTCGAGAGAGCCACGATGCTAGAATTCCTGCCACCAGGCAAGCCATGGATCCGACGCACTCCACCCACCCTTCCGTCATTCCACCGGGCGAGGCTGTCCGTATCCCGGCTGGGGTTCACAACCTGGACGAATTCCGCCGCTGGTGCCAGGAACCCGAGTTCCCGGAGCGGGGACGCATCGACTACCTCCAAGGCGACGTGGAGGTGGACATGAGTGCGGAGGATCTCTTCACTCATGGCACGCCCAAGGCTGCGATCGCCGCTCGCCTGCATGCGATGGTCGTCGAAGATGGGCGGGGCACGGTGTTCATCGACTGCACTCGCGTCGTATCGCCGGCTGCCCGGCTCTCGGTCGAGCCCGACGTGGTCGTGGTCTTGCGGGAATCGGTGGCCGCGGGCCGCGTGCGCCCGGTGCCCTCGTCGCCGCCGCGCGCCGGGCGATTCGTCGAGCTCGAAGGAGCGCCCGACCTGGTGGTCGAGATCCTCAGCGACAGCTCGGCGAGCAAGGACCGTCTGCGGCTGCCCGAGCTCTACGCTCGAGCCGGCGTGGCCGAGCTATGGCTCGTGGACGCCCGGGGTGAGACAGCGGCCCTCGAGATCCGGATGCTGCGGCCGGCAGGCGGCTACTCCCGCGTTGCTCCGGACGGGGACGGACCGGATGCCTGGACGCCATCCCCCCTGCTGGGATGTCGGTTCCGCCTTCGTCGCCACGAGATGAAAGACCCGCTGTTCGTCTACCACAAGCTCGAAGTCGCCCCCTGAACAAGAGGGTCTTAGTGTCGCCGCGGCGAGCGCCAGTACGCCGGAGGCACCGCATGGACCTTGCCCGGCGCTCAACCGGCCGCCTCCGGCGTGATCACCGCTCAAGTCAGCCCCCTCTGCCGTCAGTCGCCCTCGGACTGGCCGCCGCAGGCTGCCTGCATGCGTGCGGCGAGCCTGGCTCCGGGATCGGGCCTGCCGTCGAGCGCTGCGTATTGCATCTCCACCCTCACGTTGTCGGTGCGCAGGCCGACCGGACCGTCGAAATGATCGATCAGCGGACCGAGCGTCCCCCCCCATACTGGCCGACCGTCCGCGAATACCGCCAGCTCGCGGCCGCGTAGCTCGGCTCGCAGGCGGTGCTCACTTCCGACCTCCGATCTCGGCAAGGGGGCGTGGCGCATCGGCTTGATGTTGGTGTAACCCTGGGTACCGCACTGCGCGTGCACCTCCTGGCCGGGGTTGCTCTTGATCGAGACCACCAGCTTCGCCTCGGGCTCGATGCGCCACATGACGTAGACCAGGTTGCAACTGTCCTGCGCGCGCAGCTTGATCCCCAGCTGCCGCCGGATCTCGCCGGACCCGAGCGGCTTGGTCCCCTTGCTCGGCCCGCGATAGGTGAAGCGGATCTCGGCGGCCTGCGGCGTCGGGATCTTGGACACCGCTCGTACCTCCGGCTCCTCGATCGTCAGCCGGCCTCCGGGCGCGGCGCCGATCTCACCCTTGGTGACACAGAGATCCTGACGGCCGATCGGCGTCTCCGCAGCGGCGGGATAGGCCGCCAGGAGACCGAGCGAACCGACGAACGCGACCGACACCCTGCCGGCGAGGGTCCTCACTGCAAAGCCTCCAGGGTCTCCATCGTTTCCTTGTCGAGCCGCAGCGCCGTCGCGGCGATGTTCTCCTCCAGGTGCGCGACCTTCGAGGTGCCGGCGATCGGCAGCATCATCGGCGACTTGCCCAGCAGCCACGCGAGCGCCACCTGCGCGGGCGTCGCGCCCAACCCCTTCGCCACCCGTCCGAACGGCCCTCCCGACTTCGGCAGCTTGCCGGTATCCAGCGGGTACCAGGGAATGAAGGCGATCTCCTGGCGCGTACAGTAGTCCAGCACCTTCTCCGAGCCCCTCTCCGCCAGGTTGTACTTGTTCTGCACCGAGACCACGGACGCCATCCGGCGGACCGTCTCGATCTGCTCCACCTTCACCTCCGACAACCCGATGTGCCGGATCTTGCCCGCGCGTTGGAGCTCGACCAGCGCCCCGATCTGGTCCGCCACCGGTACCTTCGGATCGATCCGGTGCAGCTGCAACAGGTCGATCCGGTCCACCTTCAAGCGCCGCAGGCTCCCCTCACATGCAGCCCGCAAGTGCTCGGGCCGCCCATTCTCCACCCACTGACCGGGCCCCGGGCGCTCGAACCCCGCCTTGGTCGCGATCACCAGCCCGGCCGGATACGGGTGCAGCGCCTCCGCGATCAACCGCTCCGCCACCTCCGGACCGTAGGCGTCTGCCGTGTCGATGAAATCGACGCCGAGCTCCACCGCTCGCTGCAGGACCGCGATCGCCGCGCCATGGTCCGCCGGCTCGCCCCAGACTCCCTTGCCGGTGAGCTGCATGCTGCCGAACCCCATGCGCCGGACCGTCAGGTCTCCGCCGAGCGTCAGCGTGCCTCCCGCCGCCGCCGGTGCCGCACCTTCCAGACGCTTTGCCGGCGGCGCAAACGCTGTCGTGCTCTCTACCTGCGTCATCGCTCGTTCCTCCTCTATCAACCGTTGTACCTCTCGCGGACCAGTCTACGCACACACCATGCCGGAGCCGGCCGCCTACAGGGCGAATGGCGGCGGAAGACGCTCCCCTGCCGCTGCCAGCTGTTCGCCGGTGGTAGAGTCCTTCACGGCGAGGAGAACCCATTGAGCCGGACGATTCCAGATTCGACGCGGCCTTCCGTCATTCTAGAAAGAGGTCAGCGCATCCCGGCGGGCGTGCAGGACCTCGAGGAGTTCCGCCGCTGGTCCGAGAGCGACCAGTTCCCCGAGAGGGGCCGGATCGACTACCTCCAAGGCGACGTGGAGGTGGACATGAGTCCGGAGGAGCTCCTCAGCCATGGGACACCCAAGGCAGCCATCGCGATTCGCCTTGGCGTGCTGGTCCAAGAGGCCCGGCTGGGCTTCGTCTTCATCGACCGGGCCCGGTTGGTGTCTCCGGCAGCCGGCCTTTCCGCCGAGCCCGACCTCGTCGTGGTCCTGGAGGAGACCCTGGCCGCGGACCGGGTGCGGCTCGTGCCCTCTTCTCGCGCAGGTCGTTACGTCGAGATGGAGGGAGCACCCGACCTGGTGGTGGAGGTCATCAGCGACTCCTCGGTCGCCAAGGACCGTGAGCGGTTGCCCAAGCTGTATGCCCAAGCCGGCATCCCCGAGCTCTGGCTGGCAGACGCCCGCCGGGATGAGCTCTGCTTCGAGATCTGGACTCTGGGCGTCGACGGCTATTCCAGGGTTCCATCCGATGGGCCGGGGGCCGATGGCTGGACGTGGTCGCCGGTTCTGGGCCGCCGCTTCCGGCTCCGCCGTGGCGAGGTGCGAGAACGGCGGTTCATCTATTACCAGCTCGAATCTGAACCCTGATCGTCTTGCTACTGTCGGACGACGTCTCAGGCTGAGCCGCTCGCCGCGACTACAAGTGCGGAAACGGGCAGGTTCAGCGCCGCGGACGTCTCACTCGTGGCGCAGGGCGGCGACCGGATCGATCCGCGCCGCCCGCTGGCCCGGCGGCCGGAACCGCCCGCGCGCCGCCGCGGCCCGCGGAACGCCGCCGCGGCCGGACCATCGACTTCCCTCTACTTCCGACCTACGTCAAGGGCGCCGGCGGGTTTCAGGACAGGCGCGGGCTGCCCTGGCCCAGGTATCGCTCTTGGAGGATACGGATGTGGTGCGCCTCGTGCCCGGCGATGTGATACCCGAGGGCGCGCACCGTCGTGCGCTGGCCGTCGGCCACGCCGGAACGCGGCAGCGCCGCCTCGGGTAGCCCGCGAAACAGAGCGATCGTCGCCTCGCGCACGGCGGCATACTCGGCCAGGACGTCGCCTACCGGGCGCTCGTTCGCTTGCGAGGACGCGGCAAAGGGATCTTGCTCGAATCCAGGCAAGGGCGTCGGATCTTCGCGCGCGAAGCGCAGCGCCCGGTAGGAGTAGATCCGCTCGTCGTCCACGATGTGGACCAGGATCTCCTTGAGCGTCCACTTGCCGGGCGCATAACGGTGCAGCAGCTTCTCCTCCGGCAGGGCGAGCACCAGCTCGGTGGTCGCCTCGCGGGCGCGCGCCAGGTGCTCGAGAAGCCGTCCGTCCCTGGGGATGAGGTCGATGTACATGCTGGCGGAGGGCGGATACTCGCCGGCTTCGGGGTTGGGGATGATCCGCACGTCGTCGCCTCCTTGCTGCAGACCTCACTGCAGACCTCGACAGCAGCTCCACGATACACCTGGCGGAGCGGCTTCTGCCGCCCAGGCGCCGGGCGGTCGTCGGCACATCCGTCTCGCCGCGCCAGAGGCTGTCGTCCCACCGCCAAGGACGCGATGGGTGCACATGGCATTGACAATCTAGGCATTCGTCTCGATAATAGCCTAGATCGTCTATGCAATATGCATCGCCCGACTCCCTGCTTGCACCCTCGACGCCGTTGCCGGCGCTTGCCCTCTTCCTCGGCGTTGCCGTCCTGCTCGTCGCCGCGGTCCGTTGGTGGCGGCGCGACCTCGCCTGGACCGACGGGCTTCTCTACCTGGCGCTGACCACCGCATTCTTCGCGCGGCCGCTGCTCACCGGCGCGATCCAGGTCCCCGTCGACCTGGCCTACGAGGCGCGGCCGTTCAGCGAGACCGTCGCGGCACCGGTCGCCGTGCACAACCGGCGGGTCGAGGACACGCTGCTCGAGCAGCTGCCGTTCCATACCCTGGTGCGCCGGCGCCTGCTCGCGGGCGAGGCGCCGCTCTGGTCGCACGAGATGGGCACCGGCCAGCCTCTCCTCGGCAACGCCCAGTCCGCGCCGTTCGCGCCCCTGCACCTGCTGGCGCTGCCCTTGCCACCCCTGCGCGCGCTGCCGGTGAGCGCCGCCTGGGCCATGCTGCTCCACCTGCTGCTGGCGCACGCGCTCGCCCGCGCGCTGGGCGCCGGGCGGCCGGGAGCGGCGCTGGCGGCGGTCGCCATCGGCCTGTCGAGTTACTCCGTGGTCTGGGCGTACGACACCCTCGGCATGTCCGCGGCCTGGGTGCCCGGCGTGCTGCTCGGGGTCGTGCTGCTGGCCCGCGGCGCCGCCGCGGCGGCCCGAGACTGCCGCGGCGCGCTTCCCGGGCTCGTCGTCTGCGCCGTGGGCGTCGCCACCGGCGGCCACCCCGAGACGCTCGCCCATGCCGCTCTCGCCGCGCTTGCCACCGCGTTGGCCGCCGCCTGGCCGCTGCGCGCATCGGCCCGCGCGCTGCGCCGGTTCCTGGCCCGGCTTGCCGCGGCGGCGGCGCTGGCCGGCACGCTGGCGGCGCCCGCGCTGCTTCCCTTCGCCCAGGCGCTGCCCGGAAGCCAGCGCTGGGACGCGCTCGAGGGCGGCCCGGACCCCTTCGTGCCGCCGCCGTTCGCGGCCCGCTACCTCGCGGCGCTCGTCGATCCGCTCGCCTTCGGCGGACCCTTCGCGCCGACCCTGCGCGGACCGCTGGACTTCGTGGAGATGTGCAGCGGCTACGCCGGGGCGATCACCCTCGCGCTCGCGTTGGCTGGCGCCGCCGCGTGGGGCGGCCGAATCCTCGCGCTGCTCGCGGCGGGGCTGGCCGCGCTGCTCGCCGCGATGCGGGTCTGGCCGCTGTTCCAGCTACTGAGCGCGGCGCCCCTCCTCGAGCAGGCGACGCAGGCGCGGCTGCGCGCGTTCTGGGTGGTCGCCGTGGCACTTGCCGCCGGCTTGGCGCTCGAGCGCATGGCGTCGTCCGCGCGCGGCCGCGCCGCGATGCTGTCGGCCGCCGGCCTCGCGGCCTGCGCTCTCGTCCGCCTGGGGCCCGCGGCCGGGACCTGGGAGCACGCCTGCTGGGCGCTCGCGCTGGCGGGGCTGGGCGCGGCGGCCCTCACCCTCGCCGTCCCGGGGTGGCGCGCGGCGTTCAGCGGAGCGGCTCTTGCCGGCGTGACCGCCGAGCTCTTCCTCCTGGGCGTCACCTATCACCCTTGCCTCGCCTCGGACCGCGCCCTCGAGCCGCCGCCGGCCCTCGCCTTCCTGGTGGGCGAGGCCCGCCGCGCGCCGCAGCCGTTCCGCATCCTCGCCGCGGGGAGCGACCTGCCGCCCAACCTCGCCGCCGCGTACGGCCTCTGGGACCCGCGGGGCAACGACCCGATGCGGCCGGCGGACGCGCTGCGGCTGCTCGGCGCGCGTCTCCAACCCAACCGCGAGGTGGGCCAGAAGCTGCGCGTCGTGGCAGGCTCCTTCGATGCCGGCTTCTACGACTTCCTCGCGGTCCGCTACCTGCTGGCGCGCCACGGACGCTTGCTGCCGCCGCCCTGGCATCAGGCCTTCGAGGGTCGCGGCGGCGCGGTGTGGGAGAACCCGCGGGCGCTGCCGCTGTTCTTCATGCCGCGACGCGTCGTGCGCGCCGCCACCGCGGAGCAGGCGGCAAGCGCCAGCCGGGAGATCGCGGACTTCGCGGACCTCGGCGTCGTGGCGGACGCCACGACGGCGCCGCTACCTTGCCAGGCAGCCGGAGAGGTCCACGGCATCCGGGCACGCAGCAACGGCTTCGACCTCGGCGTGATCTCGGGCGGCGGCATCGTCGTCTCGAGCGTCAGCTACGACCCGGCATGGCAGATCGAGGTCGACCGCCGTCCCGCACAGCCGCTCGAGGCCGACTCGGGCTTCCTGGGCTTCGCGGTCCCCGCGGGCGCCCACCGGGTGAGGATCGACTACCGGCCTGCCGGCTGGACCCGCGGTCTCGCGCTCTGCTGCGCCGGCCTGCTCGCCTCGGCCATGCTCGGCCTTCACGGCGCCGCCGGCCGCCGCTCTCGCCGCCTCCATCTCGCTCCCGCCACCTGGCAGCCGGCCGGCGAGGTCCTCCGGCCAGCCGCCGCCGTCGCCGCGCGCGGCCGGGTCACGGCCCAGATCGACGCAGGATAAGCCCGCAGAGTCCGGGCAATTCGACTGCCCTCCTCCCACCGCCTTATTCGGCAGCTGCCGCAGGTTCTGCTTCCCTGCAGTGTTCCATAGCGTGCGTCACCGCTGCCACACCGGCCGAGCCAGTGGCCGCCGACCTGGGGAGATGGTGCTGGCGATCTTTGACCGCTCGATCGAGGTAGGAGGACTCAATGACCGAGTCAGAAGCTCGCAGCTCGAAGCGTTGGTACCCCCGGGCCACGGCCCTCACGGCGCTCCTCGCCGCCACCGCGCTCGCCACGGGCACGCCGGCCTGGGGCCAGGCGTGCGGGACCCCGGGCAGCATCCAGCACGTCATTTACCTGATCAAGGAGAACCGGACGTTCGACAACTACTTCGGCACCTACCCGCTGGCCAACGGCGCGACCATGGGCAAGGACTCGGCGGGCAACATCGTGCCGCTGATCCAGGCCGCCGACAAGAACGACGGCTGCGACATCAGCCACAAGTGGCAGGCAGCTCACATGGCCTACGACTGCGGCTCGATGGACAAGTTCGACCTCATCACGAACAGCGGCAAGAACTGCGTCAAGGGCACCGGTGTCTATGCCAACCACAGCCTGACGCAGTTCTACCAGGACGACATCCCGAATTACTGGGCCTACGCCCAGCACTTCGTGCTCGGCGACAACATGTACTCCTCGCTGATGGGGCCGAGCTTCCCCAACCACCTGTTCACGGTCTCGGCGCAGTCGGGCGGTCCGGCCACCGGTGCGGGCGCCGTCAACAACCCCACCGGCGGCAACGACGTCAACGATACGGATGGCTGGGGCTGCGACGTCCCAGGCCAGGTGGTCGACACGCTGGTCTCGCCGGCCATCTGCACGGGTCCGAACTACGGGACTCTCGGCAGCCACTCCTCCTGCTGGAGCTTCACCACTCTCCCCGACGAGATCAACGCGAAGAACCCGGCGATCGACTGGCGCTATTACGCGCCGCAGGCCGGCCAGAGCGGCTACATCTGGTCGGTCCTGAATGCCTTCAGCCAGATTCGCAACAACACTACGCAATGGGCGAAGGTGCTTCCCTGGGGAAGCTTGATCAACGATCTCCTCGCCGGCACGGGGAGCAACCCGCTGCAGGCCGTCACCTGGGTCACGCTACCGGCGGACTGCAGCGAGCACGCGCCGAACAGCGTCTGTCAAGGCGAGAACCAGACCGTGTTGATCGCCAACGCGCTGATGAATGGGCCCTACTGGTGCAGCTCGGCGCTGTTCGTCACCTGGGACGACTTCGGCGGCTTCTACGACCACCAGGCCCCGACGCAGCAGGACGGCTACGGCTACGGCTTCCGCGTGCCGCTGCTGATCATCTCGCCGTGGGCGAAGGCGGGCGTCATCGACTCGACCCAGTACGACTTCACGAGCCTGCTCAAGTTCGCCGAGAACACCTTCACCCTCAACCCGCTCACCATGCGCGACATGTTCGCCAACGATCCCCGCGCCAACGCCTTCGACTTCAACCATGAGAACCCGCGGCTGCTGCGGAGCCCCCTCACGTCCTGCCCGAGCACCTGCTCGAGCACCGAGAACCCCGACGACGACAACGACGGCGATTGAACGCCGCGCGGCGAGCTCCCGCCTCCCAGCGCACCAGGGAGGCGGGAGCTCCCCCGCCGCGGGCGCCTGGCCCCCGGCATCGAGCCCCGGGCAGCGTCTCAGCCGTCCGCGAGGTGCCACTCGGCGGCGAGGTCTTCGTCCTCTTCGAGGCGGAGGCGCACCAGGGCGATCTCCGGCGGGAGGTCCGGGACGAGACGATCGCGGATCCAGCGGACGAGCGCCTCGCTGGACGGGTTGACGCCGCCGGCGGCGAACTCGGGCACCGCCGAGTTGAGGTGTTGGTGGTCGACGCGGTCGAGGACGAGGCGCGCCACCAGGGCGTCGAGCCGCCCGAGGTCGGCGACGAAGGCGGTCTCCGCGTCGAGCTGGCCGCGCACGGTCACGAACAGACGGTAGTTGTGGCCGTGGCCGGGCAGATTGGCGCACTTGCCGAAGCGGGCCCGGTTCTCCTCGTCGGTCCACTCCGGCCGCCGGTAGAGGTGGCTGGCGCTGAAGCGGTACCGGCGCTCGAGCCGATAGCTGCCGCCGCTGCCCGCTCCCCCACCCGCTGCCCCGCCCTCGTCGCCGCCAGGACCGCCACCGCCGGTCGCCGTCCGCATCGCTCCGGTCCGCGGGTCCTGCGGCGGCGGCGGCCTCATGGCGCCTGCTTCCCTCCCGGCACCTGCCCGCGCCACAGCTGCGAGCCGCCCGTGACCTCGACCCAGGAGCCGGTCGCGAAGTCGCAGCGCAGCAGGAACTCGACCGCCCGGGCGACGTCTCCGGGGTCGCCGAGCCGCTTGAGCAGCGTCTGCTGCCGCATCCGCTCGAGCTCCGCCGGCGACGTGCCGGGAGGGGCCAGCACCGGTCCCGGCATCACCCCGTTGACCCGGTATCTCGGTGCCAGCGCCTTGGCGAGGGCCTTGACCAGCGGGATGAGGGCGGCCTTCGCGACGCTGTGCGCCACGTAGCCCGACCACAGCTCGAGCGCCGCGGCGTCGCCGATGGCGACCAGGTCTCCACCCAGCTCGCCGCGGGCGCGCACCAGCTCCTGTGCCAGCAGGAAGAAGGCACGCAGGTTGAGCGCCTGGACGGCATCCCAATCCGCGGCGCCGGTCTCGAGCAACGGCCGGTGCAGGAAGGAGGCGGCGGCGTGCACCACCGCGCCGGGCATCTCTCCCGCCGCGCGGCAGGCGTCGAAGAGGCGGCGCGGACCTTCCGGGTCGGAGAGATCGGCGCCGAACGCCGCTCCCCCGGCAGGCAAGCCCGCCACCAGGTCCGCGGCCATGGCGGCGCTGCTGTGGTAGTGGACCAGGACCCTGGCGCCCCGCGCCCCCAGGAAACGGCTGATCGCGCCGCCGACCCGGTGGGCACCCCCCGTCACCAGGATGCTGCGCCCGGCGAAGGGCAGCTCCGGCGGCTGGTCCGTCATCATCGTCATCGGCGGCCCTCAGGCGTGGCACCTCGCCCATGTCTCACCCATGTCGCCCGCATATAATGGGGGCCGCCGTGCGCCTCCGTCTCAACCGCTACATCATTACAGAGATCGTCGGCCCGATGGGGCTGGGTTTCCTAGTCTATACCTTCATCCTGCTGCTGCGGTTCCTGTTCCAGTCGGCCGAGATGATCATCCGCCGGGGCCTGCCGGTGTCGATCGTCGGCAGGCTGCTGCTGGTCACGGTGCCCAACATCGTGGTCCTCACCCTGCCGATGTCGCTGCTCTTCGGCATCCTGATCGCGGTCGGCCGTCTCTCCTCGGACAGCGAGCTGACGGCCATGCGCTCCTGCGGCATCAGCCTGGTCTCGCTCTACCGGCCGGTGCTGCTGGTCTCGGCGGTGCTCACGGCCCTCAATACCCTGCTGATGATCTACATCGTGCCGCAGGCCAACCACTCGCTGCAGCAGCTTCGCCTGGACATCATGACCCAGACCATGTCGCAGCAGGTCGAGCCGCGGGTCTTCTACCAGGAGTGGGTCGGCAAGTCCGTCTACGTCTTCGAGACGCCGCCGCCGGGCCGCCGCTGGAAAGGCGTGTTCCTGGCCGAGATGGAGCCCAACACCCAGAAGCAGCAGGTCACGGTCGCCGACTGGGGCGAGATCAAGGTGGACTCGGCCGGCGAGCGCGTGGTCATGGTGCTGACCAACGCGGTCCGCCACACCGTCGACCTGTCGCGCCCGATGGGCTACGAGATCAGCCGCCACAAAGAGCTCGACGTCGTGCTCGAGGACCAGTTCACCAGCGAGCAGAAGGCCAAGATGGCCGCCTCCAAGGGCGTCCGCGAGCTCAGCTTCGGCGAGCTCCGCCGCCTCCGTCGCGACCGCACCGCGCCTGCCGAGACCCGCAACCTGGCGCTGGTCGAGCTACACAAGAAGTTCTCGATCCCCTTCGCCTGCCTGGTCTTCGGCCTCTTCGCCCTGCCGCTCGGCATCAACAACCGCCGCGGCGGCAAGACCTCGGGCTTCGCCATCTCGATCGGCGTCATCGTCGTGTACTACATCATGCTCAACGACGGCGAGGAGGCCGCCCGCTACGGCAAGCTGTCGGCGGGGCTGGCGATGTGGCTGCCGAACCTGGTGCTGGCGGCGATCGGCATCTTCATCCTCGTCCGCCGCAACCGCGACAAGAGCCTGCTGGCGGGCCGCTTCGATCGGTGGGTGCGTACCGACCTCTGGCGCCGCCTGCGCTGGTTCGAGCTGAAGCGCCGGGAGAAGGTGCGCCGGGTCGCGGCGCGCCGCCGCCAGCGGGCGCGGGCCGGGCCGCGGCTGCTGCTGCGGCTGCCCCGGCCGCGGATCCTCTTCCCAAGCCTCCTGGACCGCTACGTGGCGTCGCTGTTCGCGCGCGTCTTCGCGCTGGTGCTCTTCTCCGGAGTGACGCTGTTCGTGGTCTTCGACCTCACCGAGATGATCGATCACATCATCAAGAACAAGATCCCGGCGGCGATTATCATCAAGTATTACAAGTACTTCTCTCTGCAGATCATCTACCAGATCTCGCCGATCGTGGTGCTGGTCACCACCCTGATGACCTTCGCCCTGCTCAGCCGCACCAACGAGATCATCGCCTGCAAGGCCCTGGGCATCAGCCTCTACCGCATCGCGCTGCCGGCGGTCGTCGGCGCCTTGATGATCACCGCCTTCTCGGGTTACCTCGAGTCGGGCAAGATCCTGCCCGCCGCCAACGAGAAGGTCGCCCAGGCCAAGGACCGCATCCAGGGGCGCACCACCGCCCGCACCTACCGGCGCGCCGACCGGCAGTGGCTCTTCGGGCAGGGCCGCTACATCTACAACTATCTCAACTACGACGCCAGCACCCAGACCCTGCAGCGCCTGCAGGTCTTCGACTTCGACCCCGCGCATCACCTCATCCGCCGCCTGTTCACCGAGAGCGCCCACTACATCGGCGAGGCCTGGGTGTTCTCGCGCGGCTGGGCGCGGACCTTCTCCGGCAGCTTCCGCATCAAGTTCGAGCAGTTCGACGAGCCGCGGATCGTGCATTACCCGGAGACGCCGAGCTACTTCGATTCCGAGATCCGCCCCCCCGACCAGATGGGTTACCACGAGCTCAAGGACTACATCGAGGAGATGAACGAGAGCGGGCAGCCCGAGCCCGAGCTGCTGGTGAGCCTCTACCAGAAGGTCGCCTACCCGGTGATCTCCCTGGTGATGGCCCTCGTGGCGCTGCCCTTCGCCTTCCGCCTGGGGCGCCAGGGTGCGCTCTACGGCGTCGGGCTGTCCGTCATCCTCGGCTTCGTGTTCATGGCCATCTTCGCCTTCTTCACCAAGCTCGGCGAGGCGGGCGCCCTCCCCGCCCTGGTGGCGGTCTGGAGCCCGGGCACGGTGTTCGCCATCCTGTCGGTCTATCTCTTCCTCGGCATCCGGACCTGAGGGGGCGGGAGGCCGGGAGGAGATCCGCTGCCCGCTGGTTGCGCCCTCGCTGCTCTCAGCGGGTCGGCACGAAGCGGAGGTCGGGCGCGTGGCGCGCCTGCTTGAGGAAGGCCGCGACCTCCTGCACCAGGGCGAGGCCCGCCTGCTCCATCCGCGCCGCGTTGCAGAAGACCAGGAAGGCCGCCATCGCCTCGGGGAGGATCTGGCGCGATTCGAAGAACGCCAGCATCTCCTCCGCCAGCCGGCGCATGTCGGTCGCGCGGCCCTGCTGGGCGAAGACCATCGCCAGGTCGAGGCTGACCAGCGCCACGTCGTACTCGAGCCCCAGCTCGACGTAGGCGCCCCGCACTTCGCGGAAGGCCGTCTCCGCTTGCTCGAGCCGGTGCAGTCCTAGCGCCACCTGGCCTTCCAGCCAGCGCAGCCGCAGCAGGTTCATGCGGTCGCCCATCTTGAGGTAGAGCGGCCGGGCGTGGAAGAGCATGGCGAACGCTTCGCGCGGCTTGCCGTCGTCGGCCAGCGCGACGATCAGGTTGTGGCGCGCGTTCAGGTAGCAGCGTGGATCCTCGTGCGGATCGATCAGCTCGAGAGCGCGGCGCAAGAGGACCATGCAGTCCTCGCGGTCGCCGGCATAGAACTGCAGAGCGGCCTTCTGGGTGAGCGCCCTGCCCGTCAGGTTCGATTGGCCCAGGCGCTGGTAGATGGTGATCACCCGATCGAGCAGGCGCGCCGCCTCCGCGAAGTGCCGGCGGTCCCTGCAGAGCGACGCCTTGAGGTCGAAGATGCGCGCCTTGTCGAGCAAGCCCAGGCGCGGGTGGGCCGCCATCAGGGCCTCCGCCGAGCGGAAAGCGACCGCCGCACCGTCGAGGTCGGACCTGATGCGCAGCGCATTGCCGAGCTGCGCCCAGGCCCGCGCCCGCATGCCGGCGAGGGTGTCGGACGGAGCGGCGCTCGAAGAGTCGAGGGCGGCCTCGGGGCAGAGGTCCGCCACGCGTTCGGCGACCGCCACCGCGATCCGGGCGAGCTGCTCGGAGCGCGCCGGTTCACGGAAGCCCTCGTCATGGCTCGCGGTCAGCAATCTCTCGCACAGCATGCGATCGCGGAAGCGGGAGCTGTTCTGGACCAGCAACTGCTGGCGTGCCGGCGGGTGCTGCATCAGCTCCTCGAAGAGCGCGTCGGCGCGCCGGCGCGCCGCCTCGATCCCGGCCTCCTCGGTGGCGATGCGGGAGAACACCCGGTCGAGCACCGTCTCATAGGCTGTCTCGTTCGGACCGCCCGGTCCGGCAGCCGGCGCGGGCTCGGAGCGCTCGGCGGCTGCCGTGCGGAAGGCGTCGAGCGGGCCATCGGAAACGATCGCCGGGGTCGCCGGGATCGGCGGCGGCGGCGAGAACGCCGGCAGGGGTTGATCCTGCCGGGCGGTCTTGGAGTGGCCGTGGCAGGAGATCTCGAGATCTCCGGCTGCCGGCGGCGCCGCCGCGGTGGCGTCCATGGTGGCGCGACGGGCCGCGGCCGCCGGAGGGTCGGTGATGTTCCAGACCTCGCGCGCCTGCTCTCGGCAGGATGGGCACCCCCGCAGGAGGTGTCCGAAGACGTGCCGCATCTCGGTGGGAGACAAGCCGCCGGTCATGAACCGCCACAAGACGTCCTTGCCCAGGTGCTCGCCCTCAACGACGTCCAGGGGGGGATTCAGAGGCCGCGGCGCCGGCGCACACTTGGCGGCCAGACGAGCCATCGTCGGCGCCGTCCGCTCCATGCCGCCGCCGCTGCCGTCCGCTCCAGCCGGCCCACCATGCTCGCTCATGAAGCCTTCCTTCTACCGAGGCCCGTCATGGTCAGCTCGCGGGTCAGGGCGGCAAGACAGCGGTTCGTGGTCTTGCTGATGCTGGTCGGGCTGTAGCCCAGCCGCTCGGCCAGCTCCGGAGGCTCATACCCCTGGTGGTAGCGCAGCGACAGCAGGGCGCGGCAGCGCTCCGGAAGCCGCTCGATCGCCATCTCGAGATCCCGCCGCACGTCGGCGCCTTCCTGTTCCGGCGCCATCGGCTCGGCCATGAGCTCCAGCACCGCGGCATCGACCGCGTCGTAGAGCTTGCGGCGCCGCTCGCGCCAGTAAAGGAGGCACTTGTTCCGCAGCGTGCCCATGAGCCAGGCCTCCGGGTCGCGGATCGCCTGCCGCTGGTACAGGAGCGCGAGCAGGGCCTGCTGCACGATGTCCTCGGTATCCTGCGGCGGCACACGGTAGTGGGCGAAGAGGGTCCTCAGCCGCGGCCGTACGGCCTTGAGGAAGTGCTCCAGGGAGCCTTCGGATGCGGAGGTGTCAGGCGCGCTCATTCGGCGATCGAGTGCGATAGAGGCGTTTCAGCTTCTAAGCACCCTACCACCAAAAAGGCGCGCTGTCTAGTGCGCGCGCACACCTCACCCGGGCGGCGCTCGCGTCATTCGTGAGATCGCCGAGAGGCTCCGGCAGCCGGCGCCGGGTGCCGTCGTGCTGGGGAGAAAGGCCTAGCCGTTCCCGTCGATCACCACGCCCGCATCACTCTGGATTCCCACGCCCGCGAGCAGGCCCAGCAGGAACTGGACCACGACGTTGTGGTGGTGCGGCGCCGGCGCCGGCCGGGTCTGGGCCGCGTGCAGGCCGGTGACCGGGGCCAGCAGGGCGGCGAAGGCGAGGATGACGACGCTGCGACGAAGGCTGCGGCTGGACATGCGATTCACTCCTTCATGACGGCGCGGCGCGGCAAGCGCCGAGCTGACAGGGAAAGCCCCTAGAGGTACGTTGCCGCTGAACCCTCCGGCGAGACATCCTTCTTCGGGGGCAGCCGTTGTCGTCATGATCGATGGAGGAAGCGGAGGGACCGCCGCGGCCTCCCAGCCGGGGTGCCGCGACTGGCGACAGGCGGAGCCGCGGCTTCCCAGCCGGGATGCCGCGACTGGCGACAGGCGGAGCCGCGGCCCTGCTTCCCGCGCGCCGTACCAGGTGATGCCGGGTGGAGAGCTGGTGGCGCGCGCAGACCCACCCGCGGCCGGGGAACGTTCCCCCGTCCCGCCAAGCGCCGGAGAGAAGGTCAGTCCTCTTTGAGTGCCGCTTCCGGCTGGGGCTGGAAACGCGCACCCACGAGTCGCTCGGAGAGCGCCGCCAGGCAGCGGTGGGTCACCTTGCGGATGCTCGATTGGCGATAGCCCGTGCGCTCGGCGGCCTCCGCCGTGCTGCAGCCGAGACCATAGCGCAGGCGGAGCACCGACCGGCAACGGTCCGGGAGCTGGTTCAAGAGCGTGTCGAGATCCGCACGGAGGTCGGCACGTTCCTGCGCCGGGGTCTCGGCCTCGGCCAGCAACTCGAGGATGGTGCTGTCCACCAGGTCCCACAGACGGCTGCGGTGCTTGCGCCAGTAGATGATGCAGCGATTCGCCAGGGTCGCCAGCAGCCAGGCTTCGGGATTGCGGATGCTGCCCGCCTTCGAGACCATGATCAGGAAGGTCTCTTGCAGCAGATCGTCCGCGTCCTGGAGCGGGATGCGATGGCGCCAGAGGACTCTCTTCAGCTTGGGTTCGACGTTGTGGAGGATCTGCTCGAGAGACGGCTCCTCCACAGGTGGGACTTGGTAGCTCATGCTAGTAGTGAAAACCATCTATAAACAAAAATATACCAACCTTTTCCCGGTAATGTCTAGGGGCACTCTACGACAGGATGGTAACAGCTCACCGCGACGACGAGACGCCATCTCGCGCTCACCGCGGCCGCTGGCAGGTCCAGAGCTACGGCGGTAAACACCTCTCGCATCATGTCTTGCGCTCGAAGCCCACGGCCAGGAGCTGCCGAGTCAGTGCCGCCAGGCAGCGGTTCGTGACCTTGCGGATGCTCGACGAGCGATAGCCCATCCGCTCGGCGACTTCGTTCGGCCCATACCCCAGGCCGTATCGGAGCTGCAGGAGCGAGCGACAGCGCGTCGAGATCCGAGAGAGCACGCGGTCCAGGTCGTAGGCCAGCTCGTCCCGCTCCTGGCGCGGCGCCTGGGGAGTCGAGATAAGGTCCAGGATGGCGGTGTCCACGGACTCGCACAGGCTGCCGCGACGCTTTCGCCAGTACATGATGCATTTCTTTTTTACTGTCCCAACCAGCCAGTTCTCGGGGCTGCGGATCTTGTCCCACTTGTAGAGCAGGGTCAGCTGTGCGTCTTGCAGGATGTCCTCGGCGTCCTCCGGGGGCACCTCGAAGCTGCGGAGCACCCGTTCCAGCCTGGGCCGGGCACTCTTTAGCAAATGATTCAGCGAGTCCCGTAGTTCAGGTTGGTCCAGAGTCGCCATAAGAACCCTGTGTTGCCGAACTTTGATCGGGTGGTAGGCTAACACCCGGGTCGCCGCCTGTCCAGATTCGAGATTCGCATCCCCCGCACCCCAGCACTGAAGAGCTGGTGCGCGCTCGCGCCTTGCACCGGAAGGGGGTGCTGGACTGGTAACGAGCGTCAACGCCCCCCAGATGCTCTCAGGGGAGCTGTGACGATCGGCTCTTCCAGGACCCTCTGGCGTCTCGACTAGCCAGAGAGTTACTAAATTTCACTACGGCGCATCGAGAGGTTCGGATCAGGTGCCCTCTTCCCAGCTATTGAGGTAACGCTCCTGCTCCGCCGTCAGCACCTGCAAAGCGACGCCCATGGTCTCGAGCTTGAGGCGCGCCACCTCGCGGTCCAGCTCTTCGGGGACGCGATGGACCGCGACCGGCAGCCGTTCCTTGGACCTGGCGATCATCTCGGCGGCCAGGGCCTGATTGGCGAAGCTCATGTCCATCACCGCCGCGGGATGGCCCTCGGCGGCGGCGAGGTTGATCAGCCGGCCTTCGGCGAGAACGTAGATGCGCTTGCCATGCCGCTGCCGGTACTCCTGCACGAACGGCCGCACCTCCCGGCTGGCCGTCGACAGCTCGCGCAGGCTCGGCAGGTCGAGCTCGACGTCGAAGTGGCCGCTGTTGCAGACGATCGCTCCGTCGCGCATGCGCTCGAAGTGCTCGCCGGCGATGACGTGCTTGTTGCCGGTGACGGTGACGAAGATGTCGCCGATCGCCGCCGCCCCGGCCATGTCGGTGACCTGGAAGCCGTCCATCACCGCCTCGAGCGCGCGCACCGGGTTGATCTCCACCACGACGACCTTGGCGCCCATGCCGTCGGCGCGCGACGCGATGCCCTTGCCGCACCAGCCGTACCCCACTACCACCAGGTTCTTGCCGGCGAGCAGGATGTTGGTCGCCCGGACGATGCCGTCCAGGGTGCTCTGGCCGGTGCCGTAGCGGTTGTCGAACAGGTGCTTGGTGTCCGACTCGTTGACCGCCACGATCGGCAGCTTGAGAGCGCCGTCGCGCGCCATGGCGCGGAGGCGGATGACGCCGGTCGTCGTCTCCTCGGTGCCGCCGTGGACGTGCGGCAGCAGGTCGGTGCGGTCCTTGTGCAGCATCGACACCAGGTCGGCGCCGTCGTCCATGGTGATGTGCGGACGGGTGTCCAGGGCCGCGGCGAGGTGGCTGTAGTAGGTGGCGTTGTCCTCGCCCTTGCGCGCGTAGACCGAGACGCCGTAGTCCTCGCAGATGCTGGCCGCCACCTCGTCCTGGGTGGACAGCGGGTTGCTGGCGCAGACCGTGACCTCCGCCCCGCCGGCATGCAGCGTGCGCATCAGGTTGGCGGTCTCGCTGGTCACGTGCAGGCAGGCCGCGACCCGCAATCCCGCGAGCGGCTTCTCCTCGCTGAAGCGCTGGCGGATCATCGCCAGGACCGGCATCTCCTGGTCGGCCCACTCGATGCGCAGCTTGCCGGCGCCGGCAAGGCGCGGATTGGCGACGTCCGAAGGAACGGTCGTATTCATGGTGACTCCTCTAGAGGCGGGCGCGCGGCAGGGCCCGATCAGACGGAATGGGCGAACGACGGCACGCGCTCGACCTCGAGGCCGGCGACCTCGCGCAGCACCGGCGCGCGGCTGGTGTCCTCCCAGGTGAAGTCCTGCTCGTCGCGGCCGAAATGACCGTAGGCCGCGGTCTGGCGATAGATCGGCCGGCGCAGATCGAGATAGCGGATGATGCCAGCCGGGCTCATCGGGAAATGCTCGCGGATCAGCGCCTCGATGCGCCGGTCCGAGATGGCGCCGGTGCCGAAGCTGTCGGCGTGGATCGAGACCGGCTCGGCGACCCCGATGGCGTAGGCCAGCTGGATCTCGATGCGCTCGGCGATGCCCGCGGCGACCAGGTTCTTCGCGATGTGGCGGGCCATGTAGCAGGCGGAGCGGTCCACCTTGGTGGGGTCCTTGCCGGAGAAGGCGCCGCCACCGTGGCGTCCGACGCCGCCGTAGCTGTCGACGATGATCTTGCGGCCGGTCAGGCCGCAGTCGCCCTGCGGGCCGCCGATGACGAAGCGGCCGGTGGGGTTGATGTGGAAGATCGTGCGCTCGTCCAGCAGGCTCGCCGGGATGGCGGCGCGGACCACCTTCTCGACCACCGTGTGATGGATCTCGTCGTTGCCGATCTCGGGATCGTGCTGGGTGGAGACGACGACCGTGTGCACCCGCACCGGGCGGTCGCCGTCGTACTCGATGGTCACCTGGCTCTTGCCGTCCGGGCGCAGCCACTTGATCTCGCCGCAGCGCCGCGAGGTGGCCAGCTGGCGGGTCAGGCGATGGGCCAGGGTGATGGGGAGGGGCATCAGGGTCGAGGTGTCGCGGCAGGCATAGCCGAACATCAGCCCCTGGTCGCCGGCCCCCCCGGTGTCGACGCCCTGGGCGATGTCCGGGGACTGTGGATCGATCGCCGACAGCACGGCGCAGCTGGCGCCGTCGAAACCGTAGTCCGTATTGGTATAGCCGATCTCGCGGATGACCCGGCGGGCGACGTGGGCGAAGTCGACGTACGCAGCCGTGGTGATCTCGCCGGCCAGCAGCACCATGCCGGTGGTGACCAGCGTCTCGCAGGCCACGCGGCCCGACGGGTCCTGCCGCATCACCTCGTCAAGGATGGCATCGGAGATCTGGTCAGCCACCTTGTCCGGGTGGCCCTCGGTAACCGACTCCGAGGTGAACAGGTGCACTTCAGGCTCGCTCATCATCACACCTCTGACCCAGCGCCCCCTCGTCAGGCGGGCGCGCCGTCAATCAAGACCTGCCCGACTCGCCGCGCGCAGGGATGGAGTAAGAGGAAGGCCAAGGACTCCCGTACAGGCGACCGCCAATGGTACCAAACTCGGGCCTGCCTGGGTAGGGTGACCACAGCGCCCACAGTGCCCAATCGGCCGGTCCGCGGCGGCGAAACTCCTCCCTACCTCCCTTGGGGCGAGGAGTGTAACGCGAGCCGGCGGAAGACTTCGGGGGCCTCGCCCCAAGGTCGGCAGGGAGGAGATTCGCCGCCGCGGCCCTCCTTCGACTCTGCTGACGGGACTCTTCGCCGGCCCCTCTTGGGTGTACGTGTGGTCGGGGGGCCGCAAAGGGACCGCTGAGAGATCCTTGGCCGTAAGGGAGGTCGAGTTACGCTCATCCCCCATCGAAGAGACCCGTAGCCGGAGGGGGGGAGACAGGTCCCCGGGGAGGTGGGGGTCCGTCTCGAGGAGGGGAATGGCCCTTTGAGCCCGTATGGGCGAGGGGTCCAAGTGTATGAAGGGGCGGCAGAGGACTGTGACCCCTCGCCCATACGGGCTCAAAGGGCCATTCCCCTCCTCGAGACGGACCCCCACCTCCCCCCACGCAGAGGAGTTGTCGGAGGGTGCCCCGAAGGCGTCCTACCGTTTGGGGCGGCCGTCGATGAGCCCGTAGAACAAGGTGGAGATGGCGTGCAGCGTGGAGGCGCCGATGGCCTTGCGGCGGGTCTCGAGGTGGCCGGTGAGGGAGCTGATCATGCCGCCGCGCTTGCGTGTGCCGGGCACCGCGAAGGGGATCTGGTCGCTGTCGAGGCCATGGACCAGCCTGTCGGGGAGCTGGATCGAGCCGCTCGAGCCCCACGACTCCCCGATCAGGCTCCGCACGACCGTCCAGTAGCGGACGAAGTAGCGGATCTTGCCCGCCACCTCGATCGAATGCAGCCCTGCCTCGCTCGCAACGTAGAAGTGATAGTTGTCGACGAGCGCCTGCTCGAGGTCCACGGCCCGCTGGCGGGCGAGGCGGATGACCTCCTCGTCCGAGATCAGCAGGCCGAGCGGCGGCTCCTCGACCGTCTGCGGCACCACCGCCACCGACACCGGCCGGTCGAGGCCGTCGTGGAAGTAGCGCAGGAAACCGTCCCGCACGCCCAGCAGCTTGTCCGGCGAGGCGCCGGCCGCGACCGCCACCTCGACCCCGGTTTGGAGCCGCTGCCAGAAATTCTTAAGATCCCTGATCATAATGATCGTGAGCCGCCAGAATCGGACACTCAAGGATATTCGCCGCCTCCGGCGAAGTAAAGGCGCACGGGCTCCAGGCGCACGCGCCTTGCTCGAAGGCCCCCACCTCCTGGCGGCGGCGCTGGACGCCGGTTCGCCGATCCAGGCGGTGGTGGCCACCGCCGAGTTCCTGGCCTCGCCGGCCGGGCGCGACCTCGCGGCCGCCCTTCCCTGCCTTCCCCTGATCGTCGAGCCGCGGCTGCTCGACGAGCTCGCGGACAGCGACTCGCCGCGCGGCCTGCTCGCCGTGGCCCGGCTGCCGCGCGGCGGCGCCGAGACTCTGCCGGTGCGTCCCGGTGGCATCTACCTCTACGTCGAGGGGCTGCAGGACCCCGGCAACCTCGGCGCCCTGGCCCGCGTCGCCGAGGCCGCCGGCGCCGCCGGCATGGCCCTGTCAGCCGGCACCGTCCATCCCAACCATCCCCGCGCGCTGCGCGCCTCGGCAGGCAGCCTGCTGCGCCTGCCGGTCGCCGTCGGCGTCGACCCGGACCTCCTCGACCGCCATCTCCGCGGCCCTCTCGATGCGGCCGGCGACCTCGGCGCTGCCGGCGACACCGGAGCTGCCGGAGACACCGGAGATCACCGCGTTCAGGCCGCGTCTGGCGTTCACGGCGCTCACTTCAGGGCGCCGCGCTGGATGGCCCTGGTGCCGCGCGGCGGCGTCGATCTCTATGACGCCCTGCGGGACGCTCCCGGCGGCACGATCGTCCTGGCGCTCGGGGCCGAGGGACCGGGGGTCTCGCCGGCTCTCTTGGAGCGCGCCTCGTTCCGCCTCACCATCCCGGTGACGCCGCCCGTCGAATCGCTCAACGCCACGGTCGCGGCGGCGCTCACCCTGTTCGAGCTGCGCCGCCGGCGCGGGTTCGAGGACGGTGATCGCTGACGCCTCGTCCAGGCGAACGGCGATAGAATCCGTTCAGGCCCGCCGCCGGGGACTCTAAGGTTCCCACCGGCCAGGTCATACGGGTAGAACCGGGCAGGCGGGTCCTCTTTGTAGGAGAATCGCATGAAGATCGCCATCGGCTCCGACCACGCCGGCTTCCAGTACAAGGAAGCGATCAGGGAGTACCTGCGGCGCGAGGGCCACGAGGTGCAGGACCTCGGCACCTACGCCGCCGCGCCGCCGGTCGACTACCCGCTGTTCATCCGCCCGGTCGCCGAGGCGGTGGCGAGCGGCGCCGCGGAGCGCGGCATCGTCCTCGGCGGCTCGGGCAACGGCGAGGCGATCGTCGCCAACCGGGTGCGCGGCGTGCGCTGCGCTCTCTGCTGGAACGCCGAGTCGGCGCGCCTCGGCCGGCAGCACAACGACGCCAACGCGATCTCCCTGGGCGAGCGCATGATGTCGCTCGACGATGCCCTCGAGATCGTCCGCATCTGGCTCGCCACACCGTTCGAAGGGGGGCGCCACGCCCACCGCCTGGCGCTGATCGACCCCTGATCTCGCCTTCCTCCGCTGACGCCGGGAAGCTGGCGGCGCTGGCGACCGAGCTGGGAGCGTCGCGCGTGCGGCGGGACGCTCCGCTCGCTCCCTTCACCACCTTCCGCATCGGCGGCCCGGCCGATCTCCTGCTCGAGGCGGCGAGCGCGGACGAGCTGGCCGCGGCGGTGACCGCGGCGCGCCACCACCAGGTGCCGTTCTTCCGCCTCGGCCTCGGCGCCAACGTCCTGGTCGGCGACCGCGGCTTCCGCGGCCTGGTGATCCGCAACCGCGCTCGGGGTGTCGAGCTGCTTCCCGCCGGCCGCGGCCCGGCGGACCCCTCGTCGCCCCGCCGCCTGCGCGCCGAGAGCGGCGCCGTCGTCTATCCCGATCTCATCGAGCTGGCGATCTCGCACCGCCTCTCGGGCCTCGAGCACTATGCCGGCATCCCCTCGACGGTGGGCGGCGCGATCTGGCAGAACCTTCATTTCCTGTCGCCGGCGCCGCTGCGGAAGCGCACCATGTTCATCGCCGAGGTGACGCTCGAGGCGGAGCTGCTGGACGCGGCGGGCGAGCGCCGCATCGCCGGGGTCGACGAGCTTGCCTTCGGCTACGACACCTCGATCCTCCACCATCGCCCGGACACCGTGCTGAGCGCCACGTTCGAGCTGACGCCCGACGATCCCGAGCGGCTGCGCCGGGTGGTCCGCGAGAACCTCGACTGGCGCTCCCTGCGCCATCCGCCCCTCGACTCCGAGCCGAGCGTCGGATCGATCTTCAAGAAGATCGCGGGCGCCGGCGCCGGCCGCCTGATCGAGGAAGCCGGGCTCAAGGGAGCGACCCGCGGCGGCGCCATCGTGACCCACCGCCACGCCAACATCATCGTCAACCGCGGCGGCGCCACCGCCGCGGACGTCCGCGCCCTCATCGAGCACGTCCAGGACGTCGTCGAGCGCCGCACCGGCCAGCGCCTCGAGACCGAGATCCAGATGGTGGGTGAGTTCTAGAGACGCACGCGGAGCCCGGCGATCGTACGGCAGACGGGTCCCCTCCCAGCCTCCGTTTGGGCGAGGGGTGCAAGTCGGGCCGGCCGTGGACTTGGGCGCCTCGCCCAAACGGAGGCTGGGAGGGGACTCGCCTGGAGTCTACCCACCCTCGTGCAATCGGAAGCTAAAGGGGAGCTCGGTCCACATCTTGCCGGGGAGGCCGTCGCGGATGGCCGGGTTGAAGGTGGCACGGAGGGCGGCCCGGCGCGCCGCCTCGTTGAAGCCGACCCCGGGATCGTCGGTCCGCTTGACGATCGTCCGGATCACGTGGCCGTTCTCGTCCACTAGCACCAGCAGCAGGACGTCGGACTCGACCTGGCGCCGCCGCGCCCGGTCCGGGTACACGGGCTCCGGGCGGCTGACGAGCCGCGGCGGCGAGGCGCCCGGAGCGCCCGGCGGAATGAGATCGCCGCGCACCATCGGCCGCAGCGGCGCGCCCGGCTGGGCCGCCTCCACCTCCTGGCCGTCGTCACTCGGGTCGGCCTCGGCACCCGCACCCGACGCGCGCTCTGGCTCCTGGCCCGGCCCGGAAGTCCCGGCCTGCCCGCCGCCAGTCCCCGTCCCGGAAGCCGCTGTCGCCGCCGCGCTCGCGGGCCTCTCGGCCCGAACGCCGCCCTGCGGTCCGCTGTCCCCTGCCGCGGCGTCGATGCCTCGCGTCGCCGGGGCATCGAGACGCTGCGCGGCAACAGGCCGGTGCGCAGCGGTTCCGGCCGGCGCCTGGCGGCCGTCCTTCGCATCCGCGGGAGCCGCATGGCGAGCCCGCAACGGCGCTGGCGAAGGCTGCGCTACCGGCGAGTTCGATGCAGTCACCGGCACCGCGGGGCGGGGCGCGCTGCCCTCCCCTCCCCGCTCCGCCGCGGCCGCCGGCGAGGCAGGCGCCGCTGGCCGGCTCGGCTCGCCTGGAGCCTCCGCGCCCTGGTGCGGCGCGGGATGCGGCGACCCTACCTCCCGGCGCGGCGCTGGGAGGGAGGGACCCGCCGCCTGCCGCCGCGCCGGCGGTTCCGGAGCTCGCGGCGACAGGAGGGCACGGCCGCCCAGCCCCAGGATCGTCGCCAGCACCACCGCCGCCGCGGCGAGGAGCCAGCCGCGAGCGGCGGCGGGCGCCCGCGCGGCTTCGCCGGCAGCGGTCTCCTTGCCCGCGGCCGCCCCGGGGCCGTCGATCTCCTTATCCGCCGCCAGCGCCCTCGGCGCCGCCGGCGCCGCCGGCGCCTCCTGCAGCAAGGGGAAGGGTCCCGAGCGCAGCGCCGCGATCTCCGGCTCCAGCACGGCGAGGATCTCGCCGAAGCTCGCGTAGCGCTGCGCCGGGTCCTTGGCCAGGCAGCGCCTCGCCAGCTCGGCGATCGCCTGGCTGTGGATGGGAGCGAGGTCGCGCAGTGCCGCGGGCTCCTCGTTGAGCAGCCGGTAGGAGACCTCCGAGAAGGTGCTGCCCTTGAAGGGGCGCTCGTAGGTCAAGAGCTCGTAGGCCAGCACGCCGAACGAGAAGATGTCGGTGCGGCGGTCCACCTCTTCGCCGCGCAGCTGCTCGGGGGCCAGGTAGCCGACCGTGCCCACCGTCACCCCCTGCGTCGTGACGTCGGAGACCTCGTGCAGGAGCTTCGCGATGCCGAAGTCCATGATCTTCACCGCCCCCGACGGGAGGATGCGGATGTTGGCGGGCTTGACGTCGCGGTGCAGCACTCCCTGCAGGTGGGCATACTCCAGGCCCCGCGCCACCTGCGCCAGGATGTCGAGCCGGCGCAGCACGGTGAGCCCCTCCTGGCGCGCGACCATGTGGTTGAGGTCCTCGCCGGCCAGGAACTCCTGCACCAGGTACGGCACGCCGCGCTCGACCCCGAGGTCGTGGACGGTGGTGATGTTGGGGTGCTGCAGCCCGGCGGCGATCTGCCCTTCGCGGAAGAAACGGCGGCGCAGCTTCTCGTTGCTCGACGAGCAGGTCTTGACCGCCACATAGCGCTGCAGCACCGCGTCGCGCCCCTTGTAGACGACGCCGAAGCCGCCCTCGCCGATGCGCCCGAGGATCTCGTACTTGCCGATCTTGCCGAGCGCCTCGAGGGGATCGGGCTCGGCGGCGAGCAGCAGGTCCGAGCCGCGCCGGATGGCGTGCTCGATGAAGCTGCCGGCCTCGGCGTCGGAGCGTAGCAGCCCCTCGACCTCCCGGCGCAGGTCGTCGTCGCCGGAGCACGCCGTCGCGAGATATGCCGCCTGCTGGCTCGGCCGCAGGTCGGCCGCCGCCTCGAACAGCTCCTGCACCCGCCGCCACCGGTCGCGGCCCATGCCCTCCATCCGCTACTCCGTCGGTCCCGCCTGGGCGGCCGCCGCCAGCGGCGGCTCCGGCCCGGCAGCGATCTGGCTGTGCAGCCACGCCCGCGCCAGCCGCGTCTCCTTGACCACGGTGGGCACCGAGACCCCCAGCACCGCCGCGGTCTCCTCGAGCGTGAGGCCGCCGAAGAAGCGCAGCTCGACGATCCGGCTCTTCCGCGGATCCAGCACCTCGAGGCTCTTCAGCGCATCGTCCAGCGCCACCACGTCAGGACCGCTCTCCACCGCCGGATCGCGCGCCTCGTCCAGCGACACCTTGACGACGCTGCCACCCCGCTTCACCGCATCCCGCCCACGGGCATGGTCCACCAGCACCCGCCGCATCATCTGCGCCGCCACCGCATAGAAATGCACCCGGTCATTCCAATGCAGCTCCGCCCCGCCGCTCAGCCGCAGATACACCTCGTGGACGAGAGCCGTCGCCTCCAACGTATGCCCATGCCGCTCGCCCCGCAGGTGCCGCCGCGCAATCTTCCGCAGCTCGCCATAGATCAAGGGCAACAGCGCCTCCGTAGCCTCCTGGTCCCCCTGCTGCCATCTTCGGAGTAATTGAGTGACATCTTTAGGGCCGCTCTTCACCTCTCCATAGTACCCCTCCCACAGATCGTCGCCGGAGGAACCACCACGCCGAAGGGAAGGAACGGAGGGCCGCGCCCCTCAGAAGTGCACGCCCACCATCACCCGGTAGGTCCGGGGAGCCTGCAGATCGAGGATCGAGCGCGGCTGGCCGAAGAAGCCCGTGTCGGTCAGCGTCTTCACCCCGATCAGCTGCTTCTGATCGGTGACGTTGAACACCTCGGCCCTCACCTCGACGCTCAGGCCCGGCCGCAGCAGCACGACCTCCGAGCCGAACGACAGGTCCACCTGGAACTGGTCCGGCAGGCGCAGCGACCCTCGCGGCGTCAGGAAGCGCACTCCCAGCGGATCGAGCGCCTCCATCTGGTACGGCACCCCGCTGCTGTAGAGCACCGCCGTGCCGAACGAGAAGTTGACCCGGCGCCAGGGCCAGCGATAGCTGCTGAAGACCTTGACCTGGTCGCGCCGGTCGTAAGGCGCCAGGCCGTAGCGGTTCACGAGATTGACGTCCGACACCTCGCTGAAGTCCCCGAACTGCGCGACGTCCGCGCCGCCGTCCTCGAACAGATTGCCCTGGGTCCGGCTGCGGGCGTAGGACCCCAGCAGCTGCCAGTGGTCCGAGTAGCGCTTCTGGACCAGCAGCTGCAGCGACTGCTGCTGGCGCCGCGCCTTCGGCAGGTTGAGCACCTGCGCCGTCGTGCCGACGAGATGCCCCGACGCGTCGAACACCCCCTGCAGCACGTTGTCCCAGAGATCGTGCCAGCGGCGATGGATGTAGAAGAGGCTGATGCCGACCGACGCGGTCACCTGCCGCTCGAACCCGATCGTCGCCTCATCGACCCACGAGCGGTGCAGGTCCTCGTTCGGATTGGTGGCGAGGTGACTGAAGAAGGGCACCGGCGTCCCCGCGACCCAGCAGGGCGAGCGCAGGTTGCCCGGGTCCTGGCCGGCGCAGGCGGCGCTGCCCGCATTCCAGGTGTACGGCGTGAAGCCCGACAGCGCGTCCAGGTTGCTGTAGGAGTCGAGATAGCTGTGCAGGAACGGCTCGTAGTAGATCCCGTAGGTGCCGGCGAGCAGCACCTTGCGGTCGCCGCCGGCGTCGAACGTCACCGCCACGCGCGGCGCCACGGTGCTCGAATCGATCAGCGGTCCCAGGTCGCGGTCGGTGGCGCGCACCGACTCGAAGCGCCCGCCCAGGCTCACCAGCCAGCGCTCCACCGCGATGGCGTCGCTCAGGTAGACGGCGAAGGTCTGCTCCACCGTCTTGGTGGTCTCACGGGCATAGAACTGGTCCAGCTGGAAAGGCTGGAAGGCGCCGCTCACCGGGTCGAACGGCGGCGCCCCGCTACCGGCAGCGCCGGCGGCGGCGAGGTCCATGAACAGCTGCCCTTCGACCGGCATCCCCGTCAGGGGGTCGACGCCCGGCTGGCCGGAGAAGTTGAAATGGCGCTCGGAGACGGTCCGCTCGAAGTCGATGCCGGTCTTGAGCTCGTGGTCGGTGGGGCCAAGCTGCACGAAGCCGGTGATCAGCAGGTTGCCCTGGCGCCGCGGCCGGCGCTCGGAACCGTCGTCCGTGATGCCGTTGTAGAGGACGAGGTCGCGGAGCGGCGGCGGCGGCGCCTCGCCGGCGGACGCTCCGGCCACGGGCGTGGCCCCGTCCACCGCGCCAACCGCCGCCAGGTGCGGGGCGCCGCCGGTCAGGCCGCGCGAGTTGAGCGGCCGGCGCGTCAGGTCCCGCACCTGCTGGGCCAGTGTCACCTCGAGCGACATGTCCTGGCGGATGGCGCTGTTGAGCTGCAGCTTCTCGAAGTTGCCGTCTTGCGACTGGCGCTCGAGGGCGAAGATGTCGCCCGGGATGCGGTCCACCACCGAGCTCTGCAGCGCGCCGAAAACATGCGCGATGAGGTTCTCGGCATTCCCGCGGTCGAACGGGGCGAAGGCCGCGAACCCCGTCGAGTCGTTGGTGAACTGGCCGACCACGGTGTTGCCCTCGTCCACCTGCCAGGTCACCTTGGCCGCCGAGCTCTCGATCTCGGACCCACGGTTCCACAGGGTTCCCTCGTGCGTCGGGCCCTCGAAGGTGCTCTCGCTGTCGTCGTAGGCGCCGAAGAGCCACATGTGATCGCGCCAGAGCGGGCCGCCCAGCGACAGCGCCAGGGTCGGATCCAGGCGGTTGGGGCCGGAATTCGCGGCGGCGATCTCGGGCGCCAGCCGTGCCACCTCGCGGGCCGGGTAGCTGTACGGGCTATTCCAGCCGTTGTTGGTGGCCAGCAGGCGCGTGACGCCCTGGTACTCGTTGGTGCCCGAGCGGGTCACGACGTTGATCACGCCGCCCGACGACCTGCCGTACTCGGCGGGAGCGGCGGCGGTGGTGACGCTGACCTCCTGGATGGCCTGGTAGGCGAGGTTGAGCCCGAACAGGCCGGTGGCCGGGTCGGTGGTGTCCACGCCGTCGATCAGGAACTGGTTGTCGCTGCGCAGCGCGCCGTTGACGTTCGGGTTGCCGTCCGCGCCGCCGCTCACCCCCGGCAGCAGCAGCGCGACGCCCTGGTAGAAGCGCGGCAGCGGCAGCCCGTCGATGAAGGCGAAGCTGATGTTGGCGCCGATGCGCGTGTCGAAGCGGTCGATCACCGAGGCCTCGGCAAAGACCTGGATCGATTCCTGCGCCGCGAGATCCGCCTCTCCGCCGGCGGCCACGCCGGCGGCAGGCGACGACGAGGCCGGGCCCGCCGCGGTCCCGGCCGGCTGCGCCGGGCCCACCAGCCGCAGCTGCACGATGGTCGTGCGGCCGATCGACACGCCGACGCCCCGCTGATCGGCGGCCAGGCCCAGCAGCTCGGCGTGCAGGTCGTAGGTGCCGACGCCGAGGGCGGGGAAACGGAACCGCCCCTGGTCGTCCGCCACCTCGGTGCGCCGGATCTGCGGACCCACGGCGGTCACCTGCACCGCCGCGACGCCGGCGCCGGAGGCGTCGACGACCTGGCCGGTGATGAGGCCGGTCTGCGTGCCGTCGGCCCAGGCCGGCCTCGTCGCCATCGCCGCGAGCGCCGCGAGCACGGCTAGCAGCCCCGGAAGCAGCCTGCCGGCGCCGACCGTCCGCGCGCCGCCGGGAGGCCGCCAGCCGAGGAACGCCTTCATGGTTGCCGGAGTTGGCGGGTCCATGCCGTGTTCCGCGGTGCCGGGCGATTCCGGGATCTATGGGAACTCTTGGGAGCTGGGTTCGCTAGCCCGGCCGGCTGCCGGGCTTCTGCGGCAGGCTTCCCGCCCGGCACTCCGGGCATTCGGCAGGGGGATAGGACGGCAGGTCCAGGGTAATCAACGCCCGCCATGGCACGTCGAACGGCGGATGACCGCCGCGTCCGCCGGGGCCGCCGGGGCCGCCGGGGCCGCCGCCGGTGCGGTCGATGATCGCGCCTATCGCCACCACCCGGGCGCCGCGGCTGGTGGCCAGCGCCGCGGTCTCGAGGGTGGAGCGGCCGGTGGTCACCACGTCCTCGACGATGACCACCCGCTCCCCCTGGCGCAGGGTGAAGCCTCGCCGCAGGCCGAGCTCCTCGCCCTTGCGCTCGGCGAACCGGAACGGCACCCCGAGCGCCGCGGCCACCTCGTGGCCGATGATGATGCCGCCGAGGGCCGGCGACAGCACCGAGTCGGGGTGGAAGGAGCGCAGCTCCTCGGCGAGCTCGGCGCCGACCCGGCGCGAGCGCACCGGGTCCTCGAGCAGCAGGGCGCATTGCACGTAGGCCGCCGAATGGAGCCCGGAGGAGAGCAGGAAGTGGCCGCGGCAGAGCGCGCCGCTCTCTTCGAGCAGCCGCACCAGCAGGGCTTCGCGGCCGCCGGCGGGCGATGGCTCAGGGCTGCTCACGCGACGCCTCCTCGCGGCGGATGTCGTACTGCTCGAGCTTCTTGTAGAGGTTGCTGCGCGGGGTGTCGATGGACTGGGCGGTCTGGGTCACGTTCCAGTTGTTCTCCTCGAGCTTGTGGATGAGGAACATGCGTTCGGAGACGTCGCGGAACTCCCGCAGGGTCTTGACCGCCAGCACGCCGCTCGACAGCTCGGGGCGCGCTCCGCCGGTGGCGCCGATCACGTCCTCGCGGGTCACCGTCTCGCCGGGCGACAGGATCAGCAGCCGCTCGACCAGGTTCTTCAGCTCGCGGACGTTGCCCTTCCAGGGCAGCGCGCGGAGGTGGGCGAGCGCATCGGGAGCGAGCTCCTTCGGCCGGCAGTTGTTGGCTTCCGCGTAGCTGCGGGTGAAGTAATCGACCAGCAGCGGCAGGTCCTCGAGGTGCTCGCGCAGCGCCGGCGTGCGGACCGGGATGACGTTGAGGCGGTAGTAGAGGTCCTCGCGGAAGCGCCCGCCGGCGATCTCGTCCTCGAGGTTGCGGTTGGTGGCGGCGACCACCCGCACGTCCACCTGCACGGTGCGCTCGGCGCCCACCGGCTCGACCTCGCCGTTCTGCAGCACGCGCAGGACCTTGGCCTGGGTGCGCGCGGACATGTCGCCGATCTCGTCGAGGAAGATGGTGCCGCCGTCGGCCGCGACGAATTTCCCCATCTGCTTGCGCACCGCGCCGGTGAAGCTCCCCTTCTCGTGGCCGAACAGCTCGGACTCGATCAGCTCCTCGGGGATGGCGGCGCAGTTGACCTGCACCAGGGGCCGGTCGCGGCGGGCCGAGGAGCGATGGATGGCGCGCGCCGCCAGCTCCTTGCCGGTGCCGCTCTCGCCGGTGATCAGGACGGTGGCGTTGGTCGGCGCCGCCTTGTCGATGGTCTCGCGGAGCTTGCGCATGGCGGCCGCCGAGCCGATCAGGGTCTCCGGCTCGACGCCGAGCGAGCGGTTCTCGGCGCGCAGGCGCGCGTTCTCGACGGCGTTGCGCAGCGAGACCAGCACGCGCTCGCGCTGCAGGGGCTTCTCGAAGAAGTCGTAGGCTCCCAGCCGGGTCGCCTCGACGGCGGTGGCGACGTCGGCGTGGCCGCTCACCACCAGGACGGGCACGTCGTAGCCGCGCTCGCGCATTGCCCGCAGCACCTCGATGCCGTCCATCTCCGGCATCTTGACGTCGAGCAGCACGGCATCCGGCGGGCGGTCGGCGACCCGCGCCAGAGCCTGCGCGCCGCCGCCGGCCTCCTCGACGCGGTAGCCCTCGTACTCGAGGATCATTCGGAGGCTGTCGCGGATCGAGGACTCGTCGTCCACGATGAGCACCGAGGCGCGGTAGCTGTCGCTGTTCTTGGGCATCGGGGGGAGTCTACAGGACGGGCCGGGCCTTCGGGGGCGGATCTCCCTCCCGCCTCCCTTGGGGCGAGGGTCTGACTCGGACCGGCGGCGGACTGCTCGGGCCTCGCCCCAAGGTCGGCTGGAGGGAGATCCGCCCCCAGGGGCCCTCCGTTCTTGCCCTACGAAAAGCCAAAACAAAAGGGCGTAGAAGCAAAGGGAAAGGGCGGCCCGGTTTCCCGGACCGCCCTTTTTATATGGCAAGCGATGGCCAGTGGTTCGTGCCAGGAGGCGCCTACGGCACCTGGACCACCGCGAAGAAGGGGGGAAGCGACTGTCCTTGTCGGCCGAAGCGGAGGGTGTACAGCCGCAGGAAGGACTTGGACTTGGCGGCGCCGATCGCGCGCTCGAACTCGGCGACGTTGTGGACGGGCTGGCCGTTGACCTCGCTGATGATGCTGCCCGGGCGGACCGCCTGGTCGTAGAGGGGGCTGGTGGGAGCGAGGCTGGTGACCAGGACGCCGCTGACGTTGTTCGGCAGGCTGTAGCTCGAGCGGACGCTCTGGCTGATGTCCTCGTACTGCAGGCCGAGCCAGTTGATGCCGCTGTTGCCGTCCTGCCGCTCGTCGTTGCTCGCCTGCTGGTTCAGGCCGGGACGCTCGCCGAGGTTGACGCTGCGCTCGACGGTCTTGCCGTTGCGCAGCAGGGTCAGGTTGACGCTTGCATGGGGACCCTTGGCCGAGACGTAGTCGATCAGGTCGCGGGTGTTCTTGATGTGGCGGCCGTCGACCGCGGTGATGATGTCGCCGTGCTCGACGCCGGCCTTCGCGGCCGGGGTGTTCGGGACCACCTCGCCCACCAGCGCGCCGTCCGTCGAGGACAGGCCGAAAGCCTGGGCGTGCGGCCAGTCGATGTTCTGGATGTTGATGCCGAGGTAGCCGCGGCTCACCTTCCCCTTCTCGCGCAGCTGCGGCAGGATCTCCTTGAGCGTGTTGACGGGTACCGCGAAGCCGATGTTCTCGGCGCCGTAGTTGATGGCGCTGGCGATGCCCACCACCCTGCCCTGCAGGTTGACCAGGGGGCCGCCGGAGTTGCCGAAGTTGATCGCGGCGTCGGTCTGCAGGAAGTTCTCGAACGAGATGTCGTTGATGCCGAGCGCGCGGCCCTTGGCGCTGATCACGCCGGTGGTCACGGTCTTGTTCAGGTTCAGCGGGTTGCCGACCACCATCACCCAGTCGCCGACCCGGGCCCGGTCGCTGTCGCCGAGCTCCAGGTACTTCAAGCCGCTGCCGGCATTGATCTTCAGCAACGCCAGGTCGGTCGCCGCGTCGGCGCCCTTGACCTGCGCGGTGTAGTCGCGGTCGCCGAGATGGACCTTGACCTCCGAGGCGCCATCGATGACGTGGTTGTTGGTGACGATCAGGCCGTCGGGAGAGATGACGAAGCCGCTGCCGCCGGCTTCGGAGCGATAGTCCTCGGGCTGCTGCTGCTGTTGCGGGATGCCGTCCTCGTCGGATCCGCCAGGGCCGCCCTGGCCGCGATCACCGCGGCCGCGCGGGCCGAAGAAGAACTCGAACGGATCGATACCTTGTCCCTGCCCGCCTCCCCCACCAGGGCCCCGGCGCAACCGGCCGCTGCCGCCCCGAGGCGCTTTCTCGATCGTCGAAGCTTGGATGGAAACGATAGCCGGGTCCACGGCCTCCGCCAGATCGGCGAAGCTGGGCAAGCCGTGCGTGGTGGCCGCGGCAGTGGATTCGGCGGCTCGACTGGCGGAGAGCGAGGCGTCCGTGGTCTGAGTCATCCCTGGCATCGTCATCCCCAACCCCCCCGCCAGGACCATTCCGAAGACAACCGCTCCCAAGACCAGCACGAAGGTCGATACTTGGCGACTGCGGGTGGTGATCATGAGTGCTGCGACTCCTTTCGTATTGCTTCCACCACGGTCTACAAGCAAGGGACTTGCCAGGGTTATTCCCGAGGAGAGACGGCAGCCGAGCGGTCCGTTCAGCGCCAGAATGGCATCCCCGCCGGGTAGCCCTCCGCCTTCCTCGTCAGCCAAGGCGGAGCCGCTCGTCCGGACCCCGCCACGGCCACCGTCCGCGGGCGGTTCCGCGCCTCGCCATCCACCAGATCCGCCGGTCCACCAGCAACTTGCGGCCATCGCCGGGATGGCCTATAATCCGCTGCGGGAGCTTGTCCCGATCCCAGTAGGACCTTCGTTCAGGGCCGTAAGGGATCGGTACGAAGTGGGCCTCATGCCCACTTTTTTTGTTGGAGGAAGGTTCGGAAGACACGCGATGCACACCCGGAAGTCCACAGCCGCGGCGGCGAGTCACGCCCCCGATCGATCCGATCGCGCCGGCAAGCGCCGGCCGGACCGCTCGCCGTCCCGCGCCTCCACCCGGCCGCCATCGGAGACGTCGGCGACATCGGTGACATCGGAGACATCGGCGATTGGCGCGGCCGGCAAGCGGTGGACGCTGTCGCCCGAGATCGAGGCGGAGATCGCCGAGATCGCGGCTGCCTGCGGCTGCGAGCTGATCCACGCCGAGTGGAAGGGTGGCGTGCTGCGCCTCGTGCTGGATCGCCCTCCGCTCGTGCCGCTCGTTCCACTCCCTCCAGAAACCGCCGGGGTCTCGCTCGGCGACTGCGAGCAGGTGGCCAAGCAGACGTCGGCGCTGCTCGACGTGCTCGACTTCGGCAACGGCCGCTACCTGCTCGAGGTTTCCTCGCCCGGCCTGGATCGGCAGCTCTACCGGCCGAGCGACTATCAGCGCTTCCTCGGCCGGCTGGCGCGGGTGACCTATCAGCAGGCGGAATCTCCCGCCGATGCCGCCGATCCCGCCGCTTCCGCCGCTTCGGGCACGCCGCGCCGCCGCACGGTGGTGGCGCGCCTCGCGGAGCTCCGTCCTCCGGCCAGCGGGTCCGGCGCCGGTACGGTGACCCTGGTCGACGACCGGACCGGCGAGCGGCTGACTCTGAAGCTCGAGGACGTCCGGATGGCCCGGCTGGAGGTCGAGCTATGACGCCGCGGCCGGAGAAGCAAGCAGAGCAGGCATAGCAGCACAGGACAAGGCAGAAGCAGGAAGAGAGAGAAGGAAGAACGCACTCATGCCCCAGGCACAGACCACCGAGCTGAATCTGAACGAGATCTTGCGCCAGGTCGCGCGCGAGAAGGACATCGATCTCGAGCGCTGGATCGCGGCGCTCGAGGATGCCATGGCCTCCGCGGCCAAGAAGCAGCACCGCATCAAGGAGCCGGTGCGCTCCCGCCTCGACCGCGACACCGGCAGGTTCGAAGCCTTCATCGTCAAGAAGGTGGTGAGCGAGGTCGAGGACCCGCTCGCCGAATGGACCGTCGAGGAGGCCCAGGACCACAAGACCGGCGCCCAGGTGGGCGACGAGATCCACCTCCCGATCCCGACCGACGGCCTCGGCCGCATCGCCGCCCAGTCCGCGAAGCAGGTGCTCTACCAGCGGGTGCGCGAGGCCGAGCGCGAGAACATCTACAACGAGTACATCGATCGCGTCGGCGAGGTGCTGAACGGCACCGTCAAGCGCTTCGAGCGCGGCGACATCGTCGTCGACCTCGGGCGCACCGAGGCGGTGGTGCCGCGCTCCGAGCAGGCGCGTCACGAGCGTTACAGCCAGGGCGAGCGCATCCGCGCCGTCATCGTCGAGGTCCACAAGCAGCCGAAGGGGCCGCAGATCGTGCTCTCGCGGACGGACCCGCGCCTGCTGGTCAAGCTGTTCGAGACCGAGGTGCCCGAGATCTACGACGGCACGGTGGTGATCAAGAACGCGGTGCGCGCTCCCGGCGAGCGGGCCAAGGTGGCGGTCTACAGCCGCGAGCGCGACGTGGATCCGGTCGGGGCCTGCGTCGGCATGAAGGGCTCGCGGGTGCAGTCGATCATCCGCGAGCTGCGCGGCGAGAAGATCGACATCATCGAATACAGCGACGACCTGGTGACCTTCGCCCAGAGCGCGCTCGCGCCGGCCAAGATCACCCGCGTCTCGGTCACCCACCAGGGCGAGGTGCCCCACCTCGACGTGATCGTCGAGGACGAGCAGCTGTCGCTCGCCATCGGCAAGCGCGGCCAGAACGTCCGCCTCGCCTCGGAGCTGATCGGCGCGCGCATCGACATCAAGAGCGAGAGCGACGTCAAGGACGAGGTGGCCGATGCGCTGGCGCGGATGCTCCAGACGGCCATCGGCCCTGCCGCCGCACCCGCCGCGGACCTCGGCGAGGCGCCTGGCGTCACCCCCGAGATCCGCGCCACCCTCGAGGCCGCCGGCCTGGGCACCGCCGAGAGCCTGCACGAGCGCGGCCTCGAAGGCGTCGCGCTGCTGGAGCTGCCGGGAGTCGACGAGGAGCTGGCCGCGGGCCTGGTCGCGTGGGCCGGCGAGCAGGCCGAGCTTGCCGCGGCCGCCGCCGCGGCGGCGGCCGAGCAGAGCGCCGCCGGCCGCGGCGACATCGGCGTCACCTTCCGCAAGCCCGAGACCTCGTCGTCGATGGGGGACGAGGCCTTCATGGCCGCCCTCTCGCGCGCCTTCCAGGAGAGCGAGGCGCAGCGCGCCACCCGCGATGCCGGCGTGGCCGCCGCGGAGGCGGAAGCGTCCGCATCGGCGAACGCCGCTTTCGCGCCGGAGACGCGGGAGGCCGAGGAAGCGGCGGAGCGGGCGAGCGAGGAGGCTGCCGGCGAATCGGCGGGCACGGCGCCCTCGGCGACGCCGGAGACGCCGGAGAACGAGGAAAGCGAGCGGTAGATGCGCGGCCGCCAGGGTTGACGAGGTTTCGACAGGAGCTGCCAGGAATATGGGAAAAGTTCGCGTCCAGGATCTCGCTCGGATGATGGGGATCGCCAATCAGGACCTCGTCTTCAAGCTGAAGTCGATCGGCGTCCGCGTCGAAGGCGATGACGCACACATCGACACCGACATCATCTCGGCGATCCTCCAGGGCAAGAAGCTGCCGCATCCGCGCGAGGTCATCCTGCGCGACGAGCCGGCCGCCCCGGAATCGCCGGTGACGGCGCGCCGCCGCGTCCCGGCGGCCCCGCCGGTGCGCCGCCCGCCCGCCAACCCGCTGCGCCCCAACCGGCCGCGCACGTTGATCCAGAAGGTCGAGCCGCGCATCCAGACGCTGCCGGCCAGCGAGCGTCCGGCGTACCTGGGCGCCCCGGGCGGCGCGTACCCGGGAGCTCCGGGAGGTCTCGGCGCTCCGCTCTCCGCCGGCGGCGGCTTCGCGGCCCATGCCCCGGGTGCGGGGCTCGGCGGTGCCCCGGGATTGACCCATGCCGGCGCTGCCGCCTCGGCCGCGTCTCACGCCCACGACTCCCAGGCGGCGCACTCCGCCGGCCATGCCGGAGATCAACCGGCGAGCATGGGGCACGGCGCGGGCGGCGCCCTTGGCTCCCATGGCTCGAACATCGCCCACGGTTCCCCGGCTTCCCATGCCGCCGCCGCCGGCGGTGCCCCGGCGCGTTCCGGCTCCCCGGGACAGCACGGCGGCGCCATGCCTGGCACCGGTCCCTCGGCCCGTCCACTGGGGGGCGCCCACGCACCGTCCTCCAGCTACGGCGGTGTGCGGAGCGCCTACTCGGCGGGCGCCGCGGGCGCAGCAGGCGCTCCATCCGCCGGCCGCCCATCCTCGCTGTCGCCGGTCGGCGCCCGCCCGGCCGGCGCGCCTGGGCATGTTGCCGCCCGCGAGCGGGTGATCGAGACGCCGCCGAAGCAGGACAAGAACAAGAAGAAGCCTGGCAAGGGCGTCAAGAAGCCCGGCCTGCGCTCCGCCGAGGAAGAGGACCTCAGCGCCTACAAGGGCACCATCGAGGAAGACGACATCGAGAGCGTCGAGGAGGCTGCCGACGGCACCGGCGGCCGCCGCCGCCGCCGCGCCCAGCGCAAGGAGGACGAGGGCGGCAAGATCCTGACCTTCAAGAAGGCGCCGCCCCAGGGCACGGTGATGATCGGCGAGGGCATGACTCTGCGCGAGTTCGCGGAGAAGCTCGGGGTGAAGGCGCGCGACCTGATCAAGGCGCTGTTCGACCGCGGCATCCTCGCCAACATCAACCAGGTGATCGAGCCCGAGCTGGCGCAACAGCTCGCCAAGGACCTCGGCGTCGACACCATGGTGGTGTCCTTCGAGGAGGAGGTGCAGCTCAACGAGGAGCTCGCCGGCAGCCAGCGCGGGCTGCGCGGGGAAATTCCCGAGGGAGAGCCGGGCACCGAGGCCGCGGCCGTCGAGGGCAGGGTGCCCCGCGCGCCGGTGGTGACCATCATGGGCCACGTCGACCACGGCAAGACCTCGCTGCTCGACTCGATCCGCTCGTCGAAGGTCGCCGAGAGCGAGTTCGGCGGCATCACCCAGCACATCGGCGCCTACCACGTCGACGTCAACGGCCGCCAGGTGGTCTTCCTCGACACCCCCGGCCACGAGGCGTTCACCATGATGCGCGCCCGCGGCGCCCGGGTGACCGACATCGTCGTGCTGGTGGTGGCGGCGGACGACGGCGTCATGCCGCAGACCATCGAGGCGATCGACCACGCTCGCGCCGCGCGCGTGCCGATCGTGGTGGCGATCAACAAGATCGACAAGCCGAACGCCAATCCCGACCGGGTCAAGCGCGAGCTCTCCGAGCGCGGCCTGATGGCCGAGGACTGGGGCGGCGACACCGTCATGGTGCAGGTCTCGGCGCTCAAGAAGCAGGGCATCCAGGAGCTGCTCGAGATGATCCTGCTCACCGCCGACATCCTCGAGCTCAAGGCCAGCCCGGACATCCAGGCGCAGGGTGCGGTGCTCGAGGCGCGCAAGGAAGTCGGGCGCGGCATCGTCGCCACCGTGCTGGTGCAGAACGGCACGCTCGAGGTCGGCGAGGTGTTCGTCTCCGGCGCCACCTGGGGCCGCGTCCGCTCGATGAGCGACGACCTCGGCCGGCGCGCCCAGCAGGCCGGTCCCTCGACGCCGGTGGAGGTCACCGGCTTCAACGACCTGCCCGACGCCGGCGACCTGCTGCAGGTGGTCGACGACGAATCGCGAGCGCGCGGCATCGCCGAGTACCGGGCGCAGGAGGTGCGCAGCCGCGACCTCAACCCCACCCAGGGCCGCCTGTCGCTCGAGCAGCTCTTCAACCGCATCCAGGAGGGCGACGTCAAGGAGCTGCCGGTGGTGCTCAAGGCCGACGTCCAGGGCTCGGTCGAGGTCCTGCGCGACGCCCTGTCGAAGGTCTCGACCGACAAGGTCAAGCTCATGGTCATCCACGCCGGCGTCGGCGCCATCTCGACCAACGACGTGCTCCTCGCGTCGGCCTCCCGGGCCGTGATCGTCGGCTTCAACGTCCGCCCGGAGCGCAGCGCCACCGAGCTCGCCGAGAAGGAGCAGGTCGACATCCGCCTGCACACCGTCATCTACGAGCTGCTCGACGAGCTGCGCAAGGCGATGACCGGCCTGCTCGAGCCCACCTTCCGCGAGGTCGCGACCGGCCGCGCCGAGGTCCGCGACACCTTCAAGGTGCCGAAGGTGGGAACGGTCGCCGGCTGCCACGTGGTCGAGGGGCTCATCCCGCGCCACGCCGCGGTCCGGCTGGTCAGGGACAACCGGGTGATCTACGAGGGCAAGATCGCGTCGCTGCGGCGCTTCAAGGACGACGTCTCCGAGGTGCGCGCCGGCTTCGACTGCGGCATTGGCCTCGATCGGTTCCAGGACGTGAAACCGGGAGACTTCATCGAGGCGTACACCCGCGAAGAGGTGGCACCGGTCCTCTAGACCTCCATGCGCGGCCGGCACCGCCCACGCTAAGAACAAGAAGAGTGGCCGGAGCAGGAGATACGGCCGCGCTGCCCGCGCGGGGAACCGCTGCCCGCGGGTTTGAGGCACATTGGTTCGTCTCTCGAGATCCTGTCCCCAATGATCGTTGGCATCGTGAGCTGCGAGCTGCACCTGCCGGAGAGCCGCAGCCTCAAGGACAAGCGGCGGGTGGTGAAGTCGCTGGTCGACCGGATCTTCCAGCGCTACCGGGTGTCGATCGCCGAGACCGGGTTTCAGGAGCTGCACCAGCGGGCCGAGATCTCGATCGCCGTGGTGACGCAGAAGGAAGCGGAGCTCAACAAGCTGATGGAGCACATCCGAGACCTGCTGGACAGCCAACCGGAGGTCTACCTGACACGCTGGGAGCCGCAGCTGCTCGAGGCCCAGCCATGAGCCGCCGCACGCACCGGGTGGGAGACCTGCTGCGCGCCGAGCTCGCCGACCTGGTGCGCCGCGAGGTCCACGACCCCCGCGTCACGCAGGCCAGCCTGGTGGGCTTCGTCGACATCGACGTCTCCCCCGACCTGCGCCAGGCCGTGATCAAGGTCTCCGCCCTGGGCACCGAGGAGGAGCGCCAGGCGACGGTCGCCGCGCTCCAGCACGCCCGCGGCTTCCTGCGCACGGAGCTCGCCCGCCGGTTGCGGCTGCGGGTGACCCCGGAGCTGCACTTCGAGCTCGACCGCGGCGCCGAGCACAGCCAGACCATCGCCGACCTCTTGGAGAGCCTCCATGCCCGCGACGAAAGCTCCTGAAGACCTGCTGCGCAAGATCCGGCAGGGCAACCGCTTCCTGCTCACCAGCCACGTCAACCCGGACGGCGACGCCATCGGCTCGGAGCTCGGCCTGGCGCGGCTGCTGCGCCGCCTCGGCAAGGGTGCCGTGGTGTGGAACCTCGACCCGATCCCGGCCATCTACCGGCCGCTCCCCGGGAGCGACCGCGTGCACAGCGGCGCCGAGCCGCCGGCCGGGTTCCCGGAGAAGTTCGACAGCATCGTGGTGCTCGAGTGCCCGAGCCTGGACCGCACCGGCATCGAGCAGCATCTGACCGCGCTGCCGGTGATCAACATCGACCACCACCTGGGCAACCAGCACTACGGCGCGGTCAACTGGGTGGACTCGGCGGCGCCGGCGGTCGGCGAGATGGTCTTCCGCCTGGCGCAGGCGCTCAAGGCGGCGCTCGAGCCGGAGATCGCCAGCTGCCTCTATCTCACCCTGGTCACCGACACCGGCGGCTTCCGCTACTCCAACGCCACGCCGGCGGCTTTCGAGGCGGCCGCCGCCCTGGTGCGGGAGGGTGCCCACCCCGAGCAGGTGGCGCAGTGGCTCTACGAGAGCCAGCCGGTGGCGGTGGTGCGGCTGCTCGGCGAGATGCTGCAGACGCTCACGCTGCATCACGGCGGCCGCATCGCCACCGTGCGGCTCGACCCGGAGATGTTCGCGCGCGCCGGCGCCGCGGCCGGCGACTCGGAAGGGCTGATCGACCATCCCCGCTCGATCGCCGGGGTGGACGCGGTCGCCCTCATCCGCCGCCGCGAGGACGGCTCGCACAAGGTGTCGCTGCGCAGCCGCGGCGAGGTCGACGTCGAGAAGATCGCCCGCCATCACGGCGGCGGCGGGCATCGCAACGCGGCGGGCTACGCGCTCGGCGGCGAGGCGGCGGGGAGTACCGCGGAGGTGGAGCTCGAGGTGGTCTCAGAAGTGGCAGCGGCATTGCCGGCGGAGGCTTCGGCAACTAGCTCTCCGGCGGCCGATGGTACCTCCGCGACGGCTCCGGCAGGCACCGCGGGGATGGAGACTGCGGGGACTCCGGCGGACCCAGCTGCCGTAGCGATAGGCGGCGATCCTGGGACCACCGTGGCCGCGACAGCCAGCCATGCCGAGCACGAAGACGAATCGGCGGCAGCCACCACCGCGGCGACCGGCGGGGAAAAACAGGCTGCGGCGACCGATGAAGAACACGCTGCGGCGACCGGCGCGGGAAAACCGGCGGGATGAAAGACGGGCTGCTGCTGATCGACAAGGAGGCCGGGCTTACCTCGCACGATGTGGTGCAGCGGGTGCGCCGGCTGCTTGGGCAGAAGCGGATCGGGCACTGCGGGACTCTCGACCCGGATGCGACCGGGTTGCTGCTGCTGACCCTGGGCACCGCCACGCGGCTGACGCGGTTCCTGATCCGGGCGCCGAAGGTCTACCACGGGGTGATCCGTTTCGGCGTGGTCACCGACACCTACGACGCTTCCGGCAAGGTGCTGAGCGAGGCGCCGGCCGCCGCGGTCGAGCGCCTCACCCGCGAGGAGGTCGCGGGCGCCATGCACGGCTTCGTCGGCGCCATCGAGCAGCAGGCGCCGGCGTACTCGGCGAAGAAGGTGCACGGGGTCAAGCTCTACGAGATGGCGCGGCGCGGCGAGGAGGTGCCGATCGAGGCCAAGGAGGTCACGATCTACGAATACGAACCGACGGGCGAGGTCGCCGGCGGCCGCCTGGCCTTCCGGCTCTCCTGCTCGTCAGGCACGTATGCGCGAGCGCTGGCCCACGACCTGGGCGCGCTGCTGGGGGTGGGAGCCCACCTGGCGGAGCTACGCCGCATCCAGATCGGCTCGTTCCACGTCGACGCGGCGCTGACGCTGACGGCGCTGGCGGCGGCGGTCGAGGCCGGTGCGTCGCCGGGGAGGGCCTGGCTGCCGTTCGACGAGATCCCGCTCCCCTTTCACGAGGTGACCACCGATCCCCAGCAGGAGCTGCGCATCAGCCACGGCCAGACGGTGCTGGTGCGGGAGCTGGCCGGGGGCGAGGGCGACTGGGTCAAGCTGGTGAACCGGCGGCGGCAGTTCATCGCCATCGGCACCGTGGTCGAGAAGATCGGCAGCGCGGGAGTCGGGGTCGTGCAGCCGAAGGTGGTGTTCAAGTGAGGCAGTGTCCTTGGCTGGATTGTCCTTACCACCCTCCCTCCGTTTGGGCGATGGTCCGTAGTCCTACGCCGCCGCCCTCTGGAGTTGGACCCCTCGCCCAAACGGCGGGAGGGTGGTAAGGGCAATCCAGCAATCTAGGACACTACCCTGGTGAGGCATGGGGGCGCCCATAAGCAGCGGGTTATGCTACACTTACGCGGTGAACATACGAGAGGAAAGGAGTTTAAGCTTTGGCGCAAAGTACAGAGATGAGGCAGCGGGTCATCGAGGAGTACCGGCTGCACGAGCGCGACAGCGGGTCTCCTGAGGTGCAGGTGGCGCTGCTCACCAACCGCATCACCGAGCTGACGGACCACTTCAAGACCCATATCAAGGACCACCACAGCCGCCGCGGCCTGCTCAAGCTGGTCGGGCGCCGGCGCCGCCTGCTCGATTACCTCAAGGGGCAGGACGTCGAGCGTTACCGCGCGACGATCGAGCGCCTCGGGCTTCGCAAGTAACGATCCGGCCGCTCCGGCTGGCCCAGGCTGGCTCAGCTGGCTCAGCTGGCTCAGCTGGCTCAGAATGTGGAGGCCGACTCCGATCGGCGCTGACTGGCACAGCTTGACCCCGAGCGCACCCGCCGGCTCCAGGAGCTCCCGCCGGCCGGTCGCTCCCGCCCGCCCCGAGCTCCGGGCGGCCGCCTCGATCCCGCCCCGTCCCGCCGCCCAGGCTCATGCCTGCCTGCTGGCGGGCGGAGCGCGCGGGCGAGCCAGGACCGACGCGGCCATCAACCCTCCTCTGCCCGGCAGCAGGCGACCGCAGGCAAGGCGAAGACGACAGACAAGACAACGAGACCGAGAGAAAAGAGAACAGATCCTATGAGGCAATCCAGAACGATCCCCATCGGGGAGACGCAGTTGATCATCGAGACCGGGCACCTGGCCAAGCAGGCCAACGGCTCCTGCACGGTGAGGCTCGGCGACACGGTGGTCCTGGCGACGGCGTGCATGGAGAACAAGGCCGGCGTGGAGCGCGACTTCCTGCCGCTCACCGTCGACTACCGCGAGTACACGGCGGCCGCCGGACGCATCCCGGGCGGCTTCTTCAAGCGCGAGGGCCGGCCCACCGAGAAGGAGATCATCACCTCGCGGCTGATCGACCGGCCGCTGCGGCCGCTGTTCCCCGAGGGCTACTTCACCGAGACGCAGATCATCGGCTTCTGCCTGTCGGCCGACGGCGAGAACGACCCCGACATCCTGGCCATCAACGGCGCCTCGGCGGCGCTGGTGCTCTCGGAGATCCCCTTCTACCACCCGGTGGGCGCGGTGCGGGTCGGCTTGATCAACGGCGAGATCATCTTGAACCCGGTCAACAGCCAGCGCGACGTCTCCGACCTCGACCTGGTGGTGGTGGGCACCGAGGAAGCCGTGGCGATGGTCGAGGCCGGCGCCAACCAGGTCTCCGAGGAGGTGCTCCTCGACTGCATCTTCAAGGCCCACGCCGAGATCCAGAAGATCATCAAGGCGCAGCACGACCTCTATCGCCAGAGCGGCAAGCAGAAGCCGGCCTGGACGGTGCCGGAGGCCTACCCCGAGGAGCTCTACCGCCAGGTCCATGGCGACCTCCACGACCGGCTCGGGGCGGCCCTCTTCCGCAAGGGCAAGTTCGAGAGGAAGGACTCGGCGGCCGCCGTCACCAAGCCCTACCTGGAGGCGATCCCGGAGGAAGACGCGAAGCGCCGCGCCCAGGTCAAGAAGATCCTGGGCCGGCTCGAGGAGGAGATCCTGCGCGAGGTGGTGCTCGAGAGGCACACCCGGTTCGACGACCGCCGCCTCGACGAGATCAGGCCGATCGCGGTCGAGGTCGGCCTGCTGCCCAGGACGCACGGCTCCGCGCTGTTCACCCGCGGCGAGACACAGGCGCTGGTGACCGCCACCCTGGGCACCAGCCGCGACGCCCAGGTGATCGAGGAGTACGAGGGAGAGAGCGTGCAGAAGTTCCTGCTGCACTACAACTTCCCGCCCTTCTCCGTCGGCGAGGTCAAGTTCCTGCGCGGCCCGGGCCGGCGCGAGATCGGCCACGGCGTGCTGGCGCGGCGCGCGTTGCTGCCGGTGCTGCCGCACGAGGACGACTTCCCGTACACGATGCGGGTCGTCTCCGACATCCTGGAGTCGAACGGCTCGTCGTCGATGGCCACGGTGTGCGGCGGCTCGCTCGCCCTGTTCGATGCCGGGGTGCCGATGCTGGCGCCGGTCGCCGGCGTGGCGATGGGGTTGATCAAGGGCGACACCAGCTTCGCCGTGCTCTCCGACATCGCCGGCCAGGAGGACCATTACGGCGACATGGACTTCAAGGTCGCCGGCACCCGCAGCGGCGTCACCGCGCTGCAGATGGACATCAAGATCACCGGCGTCACCAGGGAGATCATGGAGCAGGCGCTGGCCCAGGCGCGGGCCGGGCGGCTGCACATCCTCGACGTCATGGAACGCTCGATCGCGGCGCCGCGCGGCGAGATGTCGCGCTACGCGCCGCGCCTCTACACCCTGGTCATCGCCAAGGAGAAGATCCGCGACGTCATCGGACCCGGTGGCAAGACCATCCGCTCGATCATCGAGGAGACCGGCTGCCAGATCGAGATCGGCGACGACGGCAAGGTGGTCATCGCCTCGCCCGACGAGCCGGCGGCGCGGCGCGCCATCCAGATGATCGAACGCCTGACCGAGGTGCCCGAGGTCGGCAAGGTCTACACCGGCACGGTGCGGCGCGTCGAGGCATACGGGGCTTTCGTCGAGATCATGCCCGGCACCGACGGCCTGGTGCACATCAGCGAGCTCGCCCCCTACCGCGTGCGCGAGGTCTCGGACATCGTCAAGGAAGGCGACGAGATGACCGTCAAGGTCATCAACATCGACGAGGGCGGCAAGGTCCGCCTGTCGCGCAAGGCGGTGATCATGGAGGCCCCCGACTACGATCCCGCGCTCTACGAGGGCATGGGAGAGCCGGTGCCGGTCGGCGGCGGCGGCGAGCGCGAGCGAGACCGCGACTTCGGCGGCCGCGGCGGCCGCGGCGGCCGTGAAGGCGGCGGTGGCCGCGGCGGCTTCCGCGGCGGCCGAGGCGGCGGCCGCGGGCCCGGAGGGCGCAGCTAGGCGTGACGACGAACCAGGCAGCCGGGGACGGCGGGATCGGGCTCGGCGCGCTGGTCGCTTACCTCGACGAGCTGCTCGAGGCGGGCAAGGGGTCCGACTTCGGGCCCAACGGGCTGCAGGTCGAGGGGCGTGAACGTGTGCACAAGGTGGTCACCGGGGTGTCTGCCTGCGTGCAGCTGTTCGCGCGGGCGCGGGCGGCCGGGGCGGACGCGGTGCTGGTGCACCACGGGCTGTTCTGGGAAGGTCTGCCGCGCACGCTCACCGGCTTCCGCTACCGGCAGGTCGCGGAGCTGATCCAGGGCGGCATGAGCCTGATCGCCTACCACCTGCCTCTCGACCGCAACCCGGAGGTCGGCAACAACGCCCTGGCGGCGCGCGCCTTCGGGCTCGGCGCGGTGGAGCCGTTCGGCGAGCATGACGGCATGCCGGTCGGCTGCAAGGGGCGCTTCCCCGAGCCGGTGCCGGCCGCCCACCTGGTCCAGCTCTGCCGCACGGTCTTCGGGCAGGAACCGCTCGCCTTCCTCTTCGGCCGCGAGCCGGTCGCCTCCGTCGGCCTGATCAGCGGCGGCGGCCAGCGGGAGGTCTACGAGGCCATCGCCCAGGGTCTCGACGCCTACGTCACGGGCGAGGCCAGCGAATGGGTGATGAACGTGGCGCGCGACGCCGGCATCCACTATCTTGCCGCCGGCCACTACGCCACCGAGCGCCTCGGCGTGCGCGCCCTGGGCGAGCACCTCGCCCGCCGCTTCGGACTCGAGGTCGAGTTCGTCGACGTGCCGAACCCGGTCTAGCTTGGTGCGCTGGTCTAGACGGAAGTAGCCCCCCTGCCTCCCTTTGGGCGAGGGGTCCCAACGGAACGGACCGCGGACTTCGGATGCCTCGCCCAAAGGGAGGCAGGGGGCTACTTCCGTCTCGAGAGCGCACCAAGCTAGATCAGGTCCCTGAGCACCACGACGACCTCGCCGCGCTGGCCCGCGCGCAGGACGGTGAAACGGACGCGGGTGCCTGGCGGGTCGTTGCGCAGGCGCTCGCGGAGCGCCGGCAGGGGGAGCTCGGCCGGCGCCTTGCCGTCGACCTCGACGATGCGGTCGCCCTGGCGCAGGCCGCCTTCGGCGGCCGGGCCGCCGGGGTAGACGTCGATCACCTCGAAGGCGGGCAGGGCCGGCGGGGCCTCCTCCGCCAGGTTCAGCCAGGCGCCGGCGCGGTCGAAGGGAATCGGCAGGTCACTGCCGCCGCCGCCCCCCTTGCGGCCATCCCGCTCGAAGCGCTCGAAGATCACCTGCTGGCGCGAGTAGTCGAAGGTGACGTTGAAGCGGCTGAGCAGCGCGCCGCCGACGTTGCCGGCGACGTACTTGTCGGAGAAGGCGCCCTTGGTCTGCAGCGTCAGCTCGATCGGCGGGCGGGAGACCTCGAGCCCACCCAGGCGCAGGGTGCCGGCGCGGGCGAACTGCGCCCGCGCGGGGCCGCCGACTCCCCAGCCCGCGACGCCCTCCAGCTTGGGCGCGTAGCGCTCCCGCAGCCCGTGCTGCTCGACGAAGGACCCCAGCAGGTCGACGCTGGCGCGGCTGCCGGTGTCGAGGTCGAAGGCGCCGGGGATGCCGTCGATCGATCCGGCCACCTGCGGGATGTGCTCGTTGAACTTGAATGGCACGACCACGCCGCCGCCGTGGTAGGAGAAGGCGGCCGGCAGGGTGAGCGTCAGCGTCCGGTGCTCGTAGTCCACGCGCACCACGAAGCGCTTGAAGACCTCGTAGCCGATCAAGCCGTTGACCGGCGCGCCTTCGGCGCTGGTCAGCGGGCCGAGGTTGAAGACCGCGAAGACCTGGTCGCGCAGCGTCGCGCCGCCGACCTGGAGACTCGCCACCTTGACCAGGCCGATGTCCTCGGACTTGTCGCCGACACCGCGCCCTTGCAAGGCGCCTTCCGGCTTCAACCCGAGCGTCTTGGCGAGCCCCGGGGTGACGATGTTGGCGCCGCCGGTGTCGCAGAGCAGCCGGAATGGGCCCTTGCCGCCGAGCCTGACGTCGAGGTAGATGTGGTTGTTCAGCAGCTCGAACGGCACGCTGGTCGAGGTCGCGCCCCCCGCCAGGCTGAAGTCCGAGGGCGGCGGCGCCGGCATGGCGAAGGCACCGGCCGCGATCGGCTCGTTGAAGCGGATCGACTCGGCGGTGACCAGCTGGTCGTAGCGGGTGTCGCCGTTGGTCGAGCGGGTGACGAACGGGAGCTTCACCCCGTCCACCTCGCGGAAGTCCGAGAAGAAGGCAGTCCGCGTGTCGACGGCGCCGGTCTCGACCACGCGGTCGAAGAGGCCGCTGGCGGCGTCGACCCAGAGCTCGAAGGGCCGCCCGCCGCGCGGCGTGATGCGCAGCACGTCGAAGCGGCGGGGGCCGTCTTCGCGCCGGCCGACGGACTCGACCTGGCCCGGCCACCGCTGCGGATACCAGAACGCCAGCGCCGTGCGGTACGCCTCGTCCGCCGCCCCGAGCCGCGCATCCTCGCTCTCCTCGGCCCGCGCCTGGCCCGAGGCGTCCTGGGTCCACGCCGTCGTGCCGTCGAAGCCCTCGGCGCCCCGCAGCGGACCGAGCGAGTAGTGCAGCGCGTGATGACCGGAGCGAACGTCCTCGATCGACTCCGCCGAGCCGTCGAGGCCGCCCACGTGCAGCCGGGCGCGCACGTGCCGGGTGGCGACGGCGTCCCACGCCTTGCCCCCGGACGCATCCTTGGCGCGGGCCAGGACGGCGGCGGCCTCGGAACCAGCGGCGGCGGCGGGGGCGGTACGCGCGTCACCGGACCCCGGCGTGGGCGCGGCGGACCCGCGCCCGGCGAAGACGATTGCAAGCACGCTCACGATCGCGAGCTGGCGCATGATCGATCCTCCATCCCATCGACGGCGCGCAACGCCGAGCAGGGCGCGGCGCGGCGAGATCAAATTACGCGTAAGTATGATACGCGACGAACCGCCGGTCAACCCCCGCCTGCTGCGGCGCCGCCGGCGCCGCCGGCGCCTGCGGCCAGGTCCTGGTCGCGGGCGCGGCGGCCGGCCTTCGCGAACAGGCGGAAGAAGTTCTCGCTGGTCTGGCGGGCCACCGTCTCGGGAGTCTCGCCGGTGACGGCGGCGAGATGGTGGGCGATCTCGACGACGTAGGCGGGACGGTTCGGCTGGCCGCGGTAGGGCACCGGCGCCAGGTAGGGAGTGTCGGTCTCGACCAGCGCCCTCTCGGCGGGCAGGATGCCCAGGATCTCGCGCACGTTGTCGGCCTTGGGAAAGGTGATCATGCCCGAGAGGCCGAGATAGCAGCCGCGCGCCAGCAGCTCTTCGGCCATGGCCAGGCCGCCCGCGAACGAGTGGAAGTCGGCGGCGAGCCCGGCGAAAGCCGCCTCGCGCAGCGCGCCGAGCATCGCCTCGTTGCTGTCGCGGTTGTGCACCACGACCGGCAGGCCGAGGTCGAGCGCCAGCCGCCACTGCTCGCGCATAACCTCGAGCTGCACCGCCCGCGGCGCGTGGTCGTAGTGGAAATCGAGGCCGCACTCCCCCACCGCCACCGCCTTCGGGTCCGCGAGCAGCGCAAGCAATCGCTTCGCGCTACTTCGGTGCCAGCTCGCCGCCTCGTGCGGGTGCACGCCGAGGGCGCACCAGACGTCCGGGTGGCGATGGCAGAAGGCGAGGACGTCCTCGGACTCGTCCAGGCGCGTGGCCGGCACCAGGAAGCCGCGCACGCCGCGCTGCCGCGCCGTGTCGAGCGCGCGCTCGCGCTCGCCGGCGGGGAGGCTCTGCAAGTGACAGTGCGAATCGATCACGCCGGCCCTGGCCGTTCCTGCTGCGCCCGGGTCGTCGCCGGCGCCCGCGGCCTTGGCAGCCGGCCCGGGTTCGGCCGGACGCCGCCAGCGCGAGACGGATGCCGGGCTCACCGCACCACGGTCCCCGCGGGCACCGCCGCGCCGGGATGCAGCAGCACCGGCGCGCCGTCGCCCGACGCGGCCAGGACCATGCCCTGCGACTCGACGCCCATCAAGGTGGCCGGCTCGAGGTTCGTCACCACCACCACCTGCCTGCCCGCCAGGTCCTCCGGCCGGTAGGCGAGGGCGATCCCCGCCACCACCGTCCGGGTCTCGTCGCCCAGATCGACGGTCAGCTTCAGCAGCTTCTTCGACTTGGGCACCGGCTCGGCGCCGCGCACCGTGCCGATCCGCAGCCGGACCTGCTTGAACCTATCGATCGAGATGAGGTCTGCCTCGCCTGGAACCTCAAAGCCCTTGGTGGCGACGGACGTGGCGGCGGGAGGCACGGAGGGTCCAGCGGCCGCCTGCAGGGTCGCGTCGTCTTCCATCTCCAGGGCCTTGAAAGCGCCCCGCGATACCGAGGAGAGCTCGGGCTCAACCTTCCGAGCGGCAGGAGGGGCGGACGCACCTTGCTTCGCTTCGGCCACGTAGGCCTCCTTGTCGATGCGCGGAAAGATCGGCGCCGGCGGCGGCAGCTCGGCGCCGACCGGCGTGCCGCCCCAGGCCATGGCATCCAGGCGCTGCGGCACCGCCGCGCCGATCGCGCGCAGCACCCTGACCGCGGCGCGCGGCATGATCGGCAGCAGGCCGATGGCGACGATGCGCGTCGCCTCGAGCCCGTTCCACAGCACCCGCGCCAGCCGGGGGCTGGGGCCCTCGGTCTTGATCAGCTTCCAGGGCGCGTGCGCCACCAGGTACTGGTTGGTCTCGGCGAGCAGCCGCCAGAGACTCTCGAGGGCGCGCTGGAACGCGAGGTCGTCCATGGCCGCCCGGTAGTCGGCCGCGGCCCGCGCCGCCACCTCGATCAGCGGGTTGTCGCCGCAGCTCTGGTAGGGGCTGCGGCCGCCGAACGCGCTGCGCGAGAGCGTCACCACCCGGCTCACGGTGTTGCCCAGGTCGTTGGCGAGATCGTTGTTGTGGCGGTCGATGACCGCCTCGTCGGAGAAGCTCGCATCCTGACCGAACGCCATCTCGCGCAGCAGGAAGTAGCGCAGGCTGTCGCCGCCGAAGCGTTCGACCAGCTCGTCGGGGCGCACCACGTTGCCGGCCGACTTCGAGACCTTGCGGCCGTCGCGCTGCCACCAGCCGTGCGCCCAGACCGCGGTCGGCAGCGGCAGCCGCGCCGACATCAGGAAGGCCGGCCAGTAGACGCCGTGGAAGCGCAGGATGTCCTTGCCCATCATGTGCAGGCGCACGTCGCCTTCGGCCCAGAAGCGGCGGTAGAGATCGACGTCCTCGGGCCGGTCGGAGCCCAGGCCGAGGGCGCTGAGGTAGTTCGTCAGCGCGTCGAGCCAGACGTAGACGGTCTGCCCCGGCCGGCCGGGGAAGGGGATGCCCCATTCGAGGTTGGCCCGGGAGACCGAGAGGTCGCGCAGGCCGCCGGCGACGAAGGAGCGCACCTCGTTGAGCCGGCTCGCGGGATGGACCGGCTGCGGGCGGCTGTCGTACCAGTCGAGCAGCCGCTGCTGGTAGCGCGAGAGGCGGAAGAAGACGTTCTCTTCCGACTTCCATTCGACCGCGGTGCCGTGGACCGGGCAGCGGCGGTCCGGCCCGCCGGGCGCGCCCGCCGGAGGGTGGGGAGAGGGCTCGCCGCCGGCCGCTCCGGGGCCGCCCCCGGCCGCACCGGCCAGCTCCTTCTCGGTGTAGAAGGTCTCGCACGGCGAGCAGTACCACCCCTCGTGGACCGCCGTGTAGAGATCGCCGGCGGCGTCGAGACGGCGGATCATCTCCCGCACTCCGCGCCCGTGGCGCTCCTCGGTGGTGCGCACGAAGTCGTCGTAGGAGAAATCCAGCTTCTCCTCGAGCTCGCGGTAGCGGCCGACCACCCGGTCGGCGAGCTCGAGCGGCGAGATCCCCTCGCGCTTCGCCGCCCGCTCGATGTTCTGACCGTGCTCGTCGGTCCCGGTCAGGAACCGCACGTCCTCGCCCAGCAAGCGGTGGTAGCGCGCCAGGGCATCGCAGACCGTGGTGGTGAAGATGTGCCCGATGTGGGGCAGATCGTTCACGTAGTAGATCGGCGTGGTGACGAAATAGGTGCGGTCGTGCATGGTGTCTCGAGCCGGCGGCGCGGCGCGCTCGGAAGCGGGATTGTAGCAGCCGGGCCGGGCCGGAGCTGGTAATGGGTCAGTTTCCTCGCGAGGGACCATCCCCTCCTGCCTCCCTTGGGCGAGGGTCGCGAAGTCCAAGGTCCGTTCCCTTGGGACCTCTCGCCCAAAGGAGGCAGGAGGGGATGGTCCCTGGCGAACCGACCCACTACCACGGCGCTTGCTGGCGGCGGGCCGGTGGTCTAGTGTTCGACCCGGTGGCCCAGGTGATCGACAGTCGATCGGCGAGCGCGACGCTGCCGCCACCGATGGACGAGCCACGTCTGCCGGCCTCGCCGCGGGCGCCCGCGCTCGCGGCCGCTGCCCTGGCGGCGCTGCCGGCGCTGCTGGCGGTGCTGCTGTACGGGCGGCACCTGGCCGATGGCTTCGCCGCCGACGACTTCGGGTACGCGACCTGGGCGCGCGAAGGGCTCGCCACCCTCCTCCGGTACCTCACCGTCGATTCCTCGCCGCAGGTCATCCGGCCGCTGCCCGGGCTGGCCTGGATGCTGGCCACGCTGCCTCTCGGCGCCGTGCTGCTGCACGGCCTGTCGCTCTTGCTGCATGCCGCGAACGGCTTGCTGGTCGCCGCCCTCGTGCGGCGGGGCGGCCCAGGGCCGGCGGCGCGCCCGCAGGCCGCCGGAGATCCCGGCGCGTCGTGGACGGCCGCCGCCAGGGAGCCCGGCAGGGCATGGACGGCGGCCGTGTTCGCCGCGCTCTTCGTGGCGTTCCCGCTGTTCACCGAGCCGGTCATCTGGCTGAGCGGGAGCTTCGATCTCTGGGCCTGCTGCCTCGCGCTGGCGGCGCTCCGCTGCGCCGACCCCGGGCCGGAGAGCGGGGCGCTGGCCGCGAGGGCCGCGAGGGCCGCGCCAGCCGCCGCGGCCGGACTCTTCCTGGCGGCCCTGCTCTGCAAGGAGTCCGTGGCCCTCTTGCCGCTGATCCTGCCGCTGCTCGTCCCCTGGCGCCGGGTGCGCCGCGCCGTGGGGGCGATGCTGGCGGTCGCCGCCGTCTACCTGGCCACCCGCCTGCTGCTGTTCTCGGGCCCCGGCGGCTACCAGCGAGGCGACGGCGGCTCGCTGCTCTGGGCGACGACGCCGCGGAAGCTCTGGATGATGGCCGCGAGCGTGCCGCAGCGGGTCCTGGTGCCGTTCAAGGGGGCCGGCGCGAGCGCCCGCCTGTCGCTGCTCTGCGCGGTGCTCTCGATCCTGCTGGTCGGCGGCTTCCTGGTTGGCGCGATGGCGGCTGGCAGCCGCGGACGCGCGGCCGGGGCGGCGCGATTCCTGCTCGTCATTCTCCCCATGGCGGCCCTGCTCCTGGCGGTCGCGCCGGTGGCGCACCTGCTCTGGATCGACGTCGACCAGGAGGGCTCCCGGCTGCTCTACTTCCCGATCGCCGTCTTCGCCATCGCCCTCGGCCGCTGCGCCCCAGCGCTGCGGGCGCCGGCCAGGGGAATCGCCGCCGCGCTGGTCTGCTACTGGAGCCTCGCCACGGTGTGGAACGGACGTGCCTGGACGCACGCCGCCTGGGAGGTCGAGCACACCCTGGCGGCCATGGCCAGACTGGCGCCGCGGCTGCCGCCGCGCGCCGTCGTCTTCGTGGCCGGCCACGACAGCTGGCAGGGGGCGTATGCCTGGCGCAATGCCTTCCCCTCCGCGCCGCGCTGGCGCGGCCTCCGCCAGGACGTGACCTGGCTGCTGGGCACTGCCGCGCTGCTCGACTCGCCGGCCGCGAAGCTGGGCAGGAGCGCCTTCGAGATCGGCATCGACGATGCGGGCCGGCCGGTCGACTGGACGCCGTGCGAGCAGGCGCTCCTCGCCGCGCCTCCCCGCACGCTGGTCCGGTGGATCCTGCCGTTCCCACCACGGCCGGGCCGCGATCCGGTCAGCCCGGACATCCCCCTGCCAGGGCCGAGCGAAGACCTTCAGCTGCGTCTGGAGCTTGGCGCCGGCCGCCCTCTGCGCCCCACGCCGGGGCGCCTGTTCTGGCGGCCGTCGGGAGCGGCGCACTTCAACTCCGTCGACGCGGTGACCTTCCTGCTCTGGCCACGCTCCGACGCCGAGGTGGTGCTGCGCCTGCATCCCGAGCCGCCGCGGCTGATGTCGGGCCTCAAGCTCTGGCTGTTCATGCCGCCGCCCGGGGCGGCAATCGTGCGCGCCATCCACATCGCCGCGGTGCCGCCGGTCTGCTCTCCCGGCAAGGAGATGCCAGGCCCCGTCCCTGCCCGATAGTGTCCTAGCTTCGTGGGTTGGCCTTGCCTCCCTCCCGCCGTTTGGGCGAGGGTCCGGGTCAAGAGGGCGGCGGAGGAGGAGTGCGGACCCCTCGCCCAAACGGCGGGAGGGAGGCAAGGCCAATTCAGCAAGCTAGGACACTACCCTCAGCCCAGGGAGGCAATCACTAGAACAGCGGCAACCCCGTCGACTCGCCTTCGCCTGCCAGCGCCGCCAGCTCTCTGGAAGTGAACCGGTAGTGATTGCCGCAGAAGACGCAGTCGGCCTCGATGGCGCCGTCTTCCTCCGCCAGGTAGTCGCGGTCTTCGGCGGACAGCAGCACCAGGTGGCGTTGCAGGCGCTCGCGGCTGCAACGGCAGCGATAGCGCAGCGGCCCGGTCTCCTTGAGCTCGCGGTCGAGGCCGGCCAGCGCCGCGTCGAGGACGCGGTCGACGCCGCCTTCCTCGAGCAGCCAGCTGACGCCGGGCATCCTCGCCAGGTTGCTCTCGAGGCGCGCCACCACCTCCTCGGGGGCTCCCGGCAGGACCTCGACGATCACGCCGCCGGCCGCCGCCACGCCGGTCTTGCGCCCGAGCACGCCGACCAGCACGGCCGAGCGGCTCTGCTCGCTCTGCTCGAGGTAGTGGGCGAGGTCGTCGCCGATCTCGCCGGTGACCAGCCGCACGTGGCTGTGATAGCTGCCGCCGTCGCCGAACTCGCGCAGCACCCGGAGGTTGCCGGAGCCCACGGCGTTGCCGACCGCCAGCTTGGTGTTGGGCAGGTCCGGCACCACGACGCGCGGATCGCCGACCGTGCCGCGGATGTTGCCCTGCTCGTCCACCTCGACCAGCACCTGCCGCAGCGGGCCGTCGCCGCGAATGTCGAGCACCAGGCGGCTGGGGGTCTTGGTGGCGAGGCGCAGCAGCATCGACGCGCCGGCGACCGCGCGGCCGAGCGCCGCCGCCGCCACCGGCGTCAGGTCCAGGCGGTCGCGCACCTCGCGCACGATGTCGGTGATATCCACGGCGACCCAGCGCAGGGCGCCGCAGCCGGCCATCCCGAGCTGCAGCCGGCGCTCGGGCGCCACGGCCGCCTCGCCTGCCTGGCCGCCGGCCGCGCTGTCATGTCCATGCTCGTCGGGTCTCGTCATCGTCGATCGGTCTCTCTGCGGCGATGGCCGCCAGGGCGGCGCCATGGACCTCGCGCCAGGGCACGCCCGCCGCCAGGGCGAGGCGCCGGCAGTCCTCGTACTCGGGCGCCGCGGCGACCATCCGGCCCCCGAGCCGGCCGCGCTTGACGCGCACCGTGCCGAACGGGGTCTCGACGTCCACGGAGTCGCGCTCCGCCTCGAACCGCGCCGCAAGGTGATAACGGCAGCCGAGCGATCCGGATTCCAGCAGCAGGATGCCGGCCAGCTCCTCGAGCTGCGGGCGGCGGCAGAGCATGCTCACCAGCGTGCCGGGCCGGCTCTTCTTCATCACCAGGGGCGTGAAGTAGACGTCGAGGGCGCCCGCCGCGAGCAGCCGTTCCATCAGGTAACCGAACCCTTCCCCCGCGAGGTCGTCGACTTCGCACTCGACGACCGCCACCTCCGGCACACCCGCGGTCACGGCCGCGGCGGCGCCGGCTCCGTCCGGCGCGGCGAGGACGGCGCCGGCCGCCTGGCCCGCGGACCAGCCAGCCCACGCCGACGCACCCGGCAGCCCCGATCCAGGCCGTCCCGGCGGCCCCAACCGCTGCCCGCGCAGCAGCCGCAGGGCGTTGGGTTGCATCGGCAGCTGCCGGCGGCCCAGACCATAGCCGGTGGCCTCGAGAACCAGCGGCGGCAGCTCGACGAACGCGTCGACGAGCTCGGCCAGCAGCACGGCGCCGGTCGGCGTGGTCAGCTCGCCATCGCCGCCGCGGCCACCGTAGACGGGAACGCCCTGCAGCAGCTCGGCGGTTGCCGGCGTCGGCACCGGCAGCTCGCCGTGGTCCGTCCTGACCCGGCCGCTGCCGAGGTTCACCATCCCGCAGGTCAGGCGCTCCGGCGCCAAGTGGTCGACGGCGGCGGCGGCGCCCACCAGGTCGATGATCGAGTCCACCGCGCCGACCTCGTGGAAATGCACCCGCTCGAGCGGCATGCCGTGCGCCTTCGCCTCGGCCTCGCCCAGGCGCGAGAACAGGCGCAGGGCGCGCTCCCGCACCGGCGGCCGCAGCCCGCTCCTGGCGAGCAGGGTGCGGATCTGCGCCAGGTCGCGCTGCCCGCGAGGATCGTGGGCCGCGGCAGGATCGCCGCCGTGCCGGTGGCCATGATCGCCGGCATGCGCGTGGCCATGATCGCCGGCCGGCTCATCCGCGGGCTCGCCGGCATGCTCGTGCCGGCGGGCCTCCCGCTGCGCATGCTCGTGGGCATGTCTGTGGGCGTGCTCCTGCGCGTTCTGGCGGCCGTGCTCATGATGGTGTGCGGCCTCGCCGGCCCCGGCCTCCTCCGGATCGGGGCCCTCGAGCGGGCGGCCGTCGAGCAGCACCCGGAAGCGGGTGCCGGCGAAGCCGCCGCGCGACGCCCGGCGGCTCTCGATCCCGACGCCTGCCAGCCCGAGGCTGGCCACCGCCTCCGCCACCACCTCGAGCGGCATCCCGAGATCGAGACAGGCACCGAGGAACATGTCCCCGGCGATGCCGCTCGCGCAGTCGAGATGGTAGCTGGCCATCCCGCTAGTGTACCGCTCCCCGCCTACCAGGCGCCGCGTTCACGCAGCGACACCCAGCGCCCGGTGGCGCCCAGCACCAGGTGGTCGACCATCTCGACGCCGACCACCGCCGCCGCTTCGGCCATCCGCCGCGTGAACAGCACGTCCTCGGCGCTCGGCGTCGGATCGCCGCTCGGATGGGTGTGGAACAGGGCGAAGCCGGCGGCGCCCCGCGACAGGCATTCCTTGAGGATCTCGCGCGGCTCGACCGCGGCGCGGTGCAGCGTGCCGCGGAAGATCTCGCGGTCGCCGATCAGGCAGTGCCTGACGTCGAGGAACAGCGCGCCCATGACCTCCTGGTCGCGCTGCTGGTAGCGCAGCACCAGGTAGCGGGCCACCTCGGCGGGACGGGCCAGCGGCTGGCGCGCCGGCAGCTGTTGCTGGGCCAGCCGCCGTCCGACCTCCACCGCGGCGAGCAGGGCTGCCGCCTTCGCATCGCCGAGGCCGAAGCGCCGCAGCCCGGCGACCTGGGCGCCCACCAATCCGGAGAGGCCGCCATGCTCGCGCAGCAGAGTGCTGGCCATCTGCAAGGCCGAGCAGCCGGGGTGGCCGGAGCGCAGCAGCAGCGCCACCAGCTCGGCGTCCGAGAGCGCCCCGCTGCCCTTCGCCACCAGCCGCTCCCGCGGCCGCTCGTCCTCGGGTATCTCGCTGATCAGCCAGTCATGCTCCGGCACGATGCGATGGCCTCCGTCAGCGCCGGCAGCGCCGCGCCCGCCGGCGACGCCAGACGCAGGTGGGCGAAGCGCGAGAACGGCGTCGGCTCCGGGTTGATCTCGACGACGCAGGCCCCGGCGCGCAGGGCCGTCTCGATCAGGCCGGCCGCCGGGTAGACCAGCGCCGAGGTGCCGGCCGCGAGCAGCAGGTCACATTCGGCCGCCGCCCGCGCGGCGCGCTCCAGGGCTGCCGCGGGAAGGTTCTCGCCGAACCACACCACCGCCGGGCGGAAGCGGCCCCGGCAGCCGGTTCCTCCCGGCGGCGCGCTGCACTCCGGCGGCTCGGCCGGCGAGGCGGCCACCGCCTCCCCCATCGGCCGCCGCCGCCCGCAGCTGTCGCACACCGCTTCTGCCAGGGTGCCGTGCAGCGCCACCAGCCGGCGGCTGCCGGCGCGCTGGTGCAGGTCGTCGACGTTCTGGGTCACCAATAAGAATGACGGGAACAGCGACTCCCATCGCGCAAGCGCGTGGTGGGCCGGGTTCGGCACGGCCGCGGCCGCGGTCGCGTAGCGCGCGGCGTACCAGCGCCAGACCTTGCCCGGAGTGCTGTAGAACGCCTCCGGCGTCGCCAGCTCCTCGGGCCTCCGGTCCTCCCACAGCCCACCGGCGCCGCGGAACGTGCCGAGCCCGCTCTCCTTCGACACGCCCGCGCCCGACAGCGCCACCGCCCGCGTCGCCCGCCGCAACCGCGCGGCCAGCTCGGCGTCCAGCCGCAGCTCCTCCATGCCTCACCTCCGCCGGTCCCGCATGATCGCGAGGGCTGGGACTGGATCGCCCCGCCCAAAGCGAGGGGAAGGGGCGATCCAGTCCCTACCCTCGCGAGGATAATGCGAGACTGCCGGCATCCAACTGTGCTCTAGTTGCGCTCCATGCCCTCTCAGCCCACCAACTTCGGCCTCCTCGAAGGGCCGTTCTGCGACTACGAGAGGAGCCGCGCCGTGGTGCTGCCGGTGCCGTTCGAGCGCACCACCACGTACGGCAAGGGCACCGCTCACGGCCCGGCGGCGATCGTCCGCGCCTCGCAGGCGATGGAGCTGTACGACGAGGAGCTCGAGGCCGAACCCTTCGAGCAGGGTATCGCGACCGTGCCGCCGTTCCTGCCCGAGGCTTTCGACATGGCGGCGGCGCTGGCCGAGATCGAGACCGAGGCGCACCGTCACCTCGCGCTCGGCAAGTTCCTGGTCGTCCTGGGCGGCGAGCACAGCCTGTCGCTGGCGCCGGCGCGGGCGGCGCGCGCCGTCCACGGCGGCATCGGGGTGGTGCAGTTCGACGCGCATGCCGACCTGCGGGAGGAGTTCGAGGGGACTCCGTACAGCCACGCCAGCGTCATGAAGCGTATCGTCGACGACGGCTTCCCCACCCTGGCGGTCGGTCTGCGGTCGCTCTCGGCGCCGGAGGCCGAGCTCATCCGCCGCCAGCAGCTCCCGGTCCTCTGGGGCTACCAGCTCGACCACGCGGCGGAGGTCTTCGCGCCGGTGCTCACAGCGCTGCCGCAGAAGGTGTACCTGAGCTTCGACATCGACTATTTCGACCCCGCGCTGGTGCCGGCCACCGGCACGCCCGAGCCGGGAGGCGGCTGGTGGTACCCGACGCTTGCCCTGCTGCGCGCCCTGTTCAACGCCAAGACCGTGGTCGGCATGGACCTGGTCGAGCTGGCGCCCATCGGCGGCCAACCGGCGAGCGACTTCCTCGCCGCCAAGCTGATCTACAAGTGCCTCGGCTACCTGCAGGAGTCGGAGTCCAACAACGTGCTGCACTGAGCCGCGGGCCTTCCCGTTCCCGGCCTTCGCAGCCGCTGGTCCACTTCGATCCGTCAGTTCTCACCCGAGGCTCGCAAGTCGAGCGCCCGATTCAATTCTTCCGGTGAAAAGGTGGGCAAGGCCCCCTTCTTGAAGCCGCTCGGATCGCGGGTGACGATCGCCTGGGCAGACGACTGTAGGGCGGCTTCATAGAGCTCGGCGTCCTCGAAATCGCCAAGCTTCGACGCCAGCGCCGCCGCGAGAACCGGACGGTTGACCGGCGCGATCTCGAAGATCGACAGCAGCTTCTGGATCGCGAGCAGCGCTTGCCTCGAGCCCACGGTCTTGCTTGCAAGATAGTGCAGGGTCGTGACGGTCGTGGCGCAGAGGCAGCCTTCGATCTCCCCCTCCTCGACGCGGGAAAGCAACTGCGCCGAAGCGGCGGCGAAGGGCTCGCGATCCAGCAGGACGTCGAGCACGACGTTCGTATCGAAGAGGACTTTCAGAGGTACCTGTCCTCGAGGTGGCGGCGATAGTCCTCCTCGCCCACGCTCGCGCCGCGCAGCAGACCGCGCAGCGAACGCACGATCGGCCGCAGGCGCACCTCCCCGGCGGGCCGGTCCTGGAGCATCGCCAGGTAGTCCGCCACCAATCGGGAGACGGACTTGCCGGTCGCCTTCGAGTGTGCCTTGGCGCTCTCGATGAGCTTTTCGTCCATCCGCAGGGTGAGCTTCGTGGGCATGACGTATAACCCCAAACGAAACATACGTCTCCTGGCGGGAGGCGTCAAGCGCATCGGGTAGCGGCCGGCTTCCTCGGGCTGCTGAAGGGCGCTGAGATACAGTGTGCAGCATGGAGCGCGGGGCGGTAGCGAGGGCCGGCGGGTGAGCAGGGAGGGCGGGACCGACGCCGAGCGGGTGTGGGAGCTGCTGGGACGGCTGTTCAAGACCCACCCGTGGCACGGGGTGCCCGCCGGGGACGAAGCACCGCGGGTGGTCACCGTCTACGTCGAGATCGTCCCGTCCGACGCGGTCAAGTACGAGGTCGACAAGGTCACGGGCCACCTCAAGGTCGACCGGCCGCAGAAGTTCTCCAACGTTTGCCCCAGCCTCTACGGCTTCATTCCGCGGACTTTCTCCGGCGAGCAGGTCGCCGAGCTGGCGCGGCGCCGCACCGGTCGCGCGGCGCTGGCCGGCGACGGCGATCCGATCGACGTCTGCGTGCTCTCCGAGCCCTCGTTCTCGCACGGCGATTTCCTGCTGCGCGCGCAGCCGATCGGCGGCCTGCGGGTGATCGACGACGACCAGGCCGACGACAAGATCGTCGCCGTGCTCGAGGGCGACATCACCTTCGGCAAGATCGAGGACCTCGGCGAGCTGCCGCGCCCGGTGGTGGAGCGGCTGGAGCACTACTTCCTCACCTACAAGCTGGCGATCGACGCCGGCGCCCTCGCGAGCGGGACGCGCGCCGCCCCGGTCGCGGCGAGACAGACCGAAGTCGAGATCGCCGGCGTCTTCGGCCGCGACGAAGCCCGCGAGGTGATCGAGCGCGGCCTCGCGGACTACCGCGAGCGCTTCCCGGACCTCGAGGAGCAGATCCTCGCCGCGCTCCGCGGGACCGTCTGAGTCGCCCTTGCACGGCGCCGGCTCTCAGCGAGGGCAAGGGACGGGGAATCCCGCTCCCGAGCCTCTCACCCTCGACCATATCCGCCGGGCGCTCGCCGACCACCAACCAAAGGTGCTGGAACCGGTGCCGCACCAGGCCGAGGCCGCGGTGGCGCTGGTCCTCGCCGGCGCCGCCGAGCTCGCGCTCTGCGTCATCCGGCGCGCCGAGCACCCGCGCGATCCCTGGTCCGGCCACCTGGCGCTTCCCGGCGGGCGCGCCGATCCCGCCGACCCGCACCCGCGCGCGGTCGCCGAGCGGGAGACGATGGAAGAGGTGGGGCTCGCACTCGACGAGCGTCACTGGCTCGGCGGCCTGTCTCACGTCCTGGTGCGGATCGGCGGCGGCGACCGGCGCATGGTCCTCTACCCCTTCGTCTACTACCTCGGCCCGGACCTCCCCGACTTCACGCCCAGCGACGAGGTGACGGAGGCCTTCTGGGTGCCCCTCACCCACCTCTGGGACCCGGCCAACGCCGGCCACGTCGAATGGAGCAGAGAAGGTAACCGCCTCCTCTATCCGGCGATCCGCTGGCGCGGCCACGCCATCTGGGGGCTCACCTACCGCGTCCTGACGCTCTTCTCCGACGTGCTCGACGCCCCCCTCCCCCACCTCGAAGAGATCCTCGGCCTCGGGCGCTGAACCAAGGTGCCGCGACAGAAGCTCGCGCTGGTCTTGAGCGGGATCGACGTGGACCTTGGCCGATGAGGGCGCGGTCCGAGAACCTACGCAGCCGGCAGCGCCGCCGCCTCACTCGGCGCTCAGCGCCTCCCGAGGATCGCGCTGGATCGCGGCCAGCGCCGGCACCAGGTTGGCTGCCAGCGCCAGGCAGGTCACCAGCGCGGCGGTGGTGAGGAGGATCGCCAGGTCGGCCGGATCGACGCCGTAGAGCAGGCCGGCGGCGAAGCGGGTGGCGGCGAGGGCGGCCGCGAGCCCGATGGCGACGCCGGCGGCGCACTGGGTCATGCCGCCGCGCAGCACCAACGCGAGCAGCTGGCGATGGCCGGCGCCGAGCGCGATGCGGATGCCGATCTCGCGCGTCCGCCGCGACAGCGCGTAGGCGGTGGCGGCGTACAACCCGACCAGCGCCAGCACCAGGGCCAGCATGCCCATGGCGGCGAGCGCGCCCACGGCCATGCGCTGCGGCAACAGCGGCAGGTCGAGCTGGCGCGCGATCGGCTTGACGTCGAAGAGGACGACCCTGGCGTCCAGGGCTGCCACCTCGCGCCGCAACGCCGCGACCTGGCTCGCCATGTCGCCGGCGGCGCGCAGGTGGATCGCCACCTCCGGCCGGTAGTGCTGGAAGAGGTCCAGGTAGACGTACGGCGGCTGGACCGTGTCGAGATCGAGCTGCTTGGCGTCGCGCGCCACCCCGACGATGCGGTGCGGCTGGCCGCTCACCATCAGCCGCTTCCCCAGCGCGGCCTCCACCGGGCCGCTGGCGGAGAAGAAGCGGCGCACCAGCGCCTCGTTGACCACCACCACGGGCGGCGTGCGCGGCAGGTCGGCGGCGGTGAACTCCCTGCCGGCGGCGAGGGGCGCCGCCATCGTCTTGAAGTAGTCGGGCGCCACCCAGTTGACCGCCAGCTCGGGCGTGCCCATGCCGGGCCGAGGCGGCACGTACCCCTCGGGGGCCGCGTCGGTGGTTGCCCGCATCACGCTGAAGGGGAGGCGCGTCGCCAGGCTCACCGAACGCACGCCGGGCAGCTCCCGCAGGCGCGCCTCGAGCCGCTCGAAGAAGCGCTGGCCCGTCCGCTCGTCATAGCCCGCATAGCCGAGGTTGAGGGAGGCGACGAGCAGGCCCTGGGAGCGGAAGCCGAGGGCGGCGGCCTGGGAGTTCGCGAGGCTGCGCAAGAAGAGGCCGGCCCCGACCAGCAGCACGAAGGTGGCGGCGATCTGGACCGTGACCAGCACGCTGCGCAGTCGAGTCCGGCGCGGCCCCAGGCCGGCGTCGCCTTCCCGTATCGCCAGCGCCAGCCCGGGGCGGGCGAGCTGCAGGGCGGGCACCAGTCCGCAGAGCAGACCGGTGAGCAGCGCCGCGCCGAGCGTGACGAGCAGGACCCGCGAGTCGAACTCGACATGGAAGGAGATCGGCATCTCCAGCGGCAGGCGCCAGGCGCTGAGCGCCCGTGCCGCCCAGGCCGCGAGCGCGAGCCCCACGGCGCCGCCGGCGAGCCCGAGGAGCAGGCTCTCGCTCAGCAGCAGCCGGACCACCCGCGCGGTCCTGGCGCCCAGCGCCAGCCGGATGCCGATCTCGCGCCGCCGCGCCGCGCCGCGCGCCAGCAACAGCCCGGCGACGTTGGCGCAGGCCACTGCCAGCACCAGGCCGACGACCACCTGCAGCAGGGCCGACAGCGCGATCAGGCCGCCGCGCATCGCCGGGTAGATCCTGGCCTGCGACTCGGGCAGCAGGCTCAGGCTGACGCCCTCGTTGTCGCGCGGATAGAGCTGCCGCAGCCGCGCCGCGAGAGCGTTCATGTCCTCCGCAGCCTGTCGCAGGCTCACTCCCGGACGCAGGCGGCCGGTCAGCTGCAGCCAGTAGGAGCCGCGCACCCGCAGCAGGTCAGGCCCCGGGATCACCGCCGCCTGCATCGACAGCGGGGTCCAGATCTCCGCGGCGAGCCCGGTGTTGGGGCCGGTGAAGCCGGCGGGGGCCACCCCGACCACCCTGAAGGCGGTGCCGTTCAGGGCGACGGCGCTGCCAAGGACCCGTGGATCGCCGGCGAAATGCCGTTTCCAGAAGCCGTCGCCGATCACGACCACCGGGCTCGCCACCCGGTCTTCCTCCGGGGCAAGGGCGCGCCCCAGGGCCGGCCGCACGCCCAGGGTCGCGAAGTAGTTCGCCGACACCTGCGCGCCGACCACCTGCTCGCTGCTCGCGCCGTCGCCGACCAGGTAGGCCTGGTTGGCCTCGGCGGCGAGCGCGGCGAAGACGTGGTTGGCGCGCTCGAAGTCGCGGTAGTTCGGATAGGAGACGGAGGCCCAGTCCAGGCCCGAGGCGAAGCGCGAGTAGATCCGCACCAGGCGCTCGGGCGCCGCGACCGGCAGGGGGCGCAGCAGGATCGCGTCGACGAAGCTGAACACCGCCGCGTTGGCGCCGATCGCCAGGCCCAGGGTGGCCACGATCACCGCCGAGAACCCCGGCCGGCGCGCCAGGACCCGCGCGGCGAGCCGCAGATCTTCCATCAAGCCTGTCATTGGGAGCCTCCCAGAGGTCCCCGCGCACCAGCCGATTCCTTCGCACCGTGCTCCGGGGCCTGCAAGAGATACGTGCCGGGGGGCGCGGAGTTCTCGCCGGCTCGCACCGGCACGAGGCGCGTCAGGCCCGGCGGATGGCCGCCGGCGCCGCGGGCTCGAGAGCGCCGAGATACTGGCGGTCGAAGGCGGCGAGCTGGCTCTCGAGGTCGGAGTAGGGACCGGGCTGCCAGGCGTTCGAGACGACACCCCGGTAGGCGTTGGCGCACAGCTCCCAGTCCTGCCGGTTGGTGAGGTCCCAGAAGTCGATGGCCGGCTGCGGGTCGAATCCGGGCGCGGCGATCGCGTCGGGATGGAAGAGCCATTCACAGACGATGCGCGTCCGGTCGATCGCAAGCGCCTGGGCGCGGTGCACCAGGACGTAGTCCGGGTGGAAGGAGAGGAACGCGCTCGGGAACAGGATGTAGTAATAGACCCGCGCGCGCTCCTCGGCCGAGAGCCCCGGGAAGGGCGGCGCGCAGCGCCCGCCGTGCATGGTCATGCTGCCTTCCGGATTGCTCATCCACATCGGCCCGCCCAGGACGGGGCCTTCGTCGAGGTCGTTCTCGGTGTTGCGGTAGGGCGTCAGCTTGTTGAGGTGTGGATGCACCGTCGGGCAGTGGTAGCACTCGCTATAGTTGTGGAAGAAGAGCTTCCAGTTGGCCGCCACCTCGTAGACCGTCCGGTGGACGCATCGCAGCTCCGGCAGGCGCCAGTGACTGAACCTGCCGGCAAGCCCCGGCAGCGACGCCGCGAGCGGCGCCGGCTGCGGCGCGAGGTTCAGGAAGAGGAAGCCCTCCCAGCTTTCGAGCGCGACGCGATGCAACGGATAGTCCGCGCGGTCGAACCCCGGCACCTCTTTCATGTTGGGCGCCGCGCGCAGCGCGCCGTCGAGCCCATAGGTCCAGGCATGGTAAGGGCACTGGATCGCCGGGCCGAGCAACGTCGCATCCGCCGCGCAAAGCCGGCTGCCGCGGTGCCGGCAATGGTTGTGAAAGGCACGGACCTCGCCCGCACCCGCAACATCGCGCACCACGACGACACTCTCGTCGCCAAGCTCGAACACGAAGCAGCCCCCAGGCGTCGAGACCTGCGACACATGCCCAGCCAACAGCCATGACCGCGAGAAGATCCGTTCCCGCTCCGCAGCGAACACCTCCGTCGACACGAAGTGCTCGCGACCAAGCGTGTGCTGCCCCCGCGCGCTCCGCTGCTTCATGGCTGCGGATTGTAACCCATGGGTATAGGGCCTGCGGGGGATCGTTCTGGGCCTCCGGGGACTCCCTCCGACCGGGCCGGGGCTGCGAGATCCTCCTCCCCGCCTCGCTTTGGGCGAGGGTGTTACGCGGGCCGGCGGTGGACTTCGGTGGCCTCGCCCAAAGCTCGGGGGGAGGAGGATCTCGCAGCCCCGGCCCTCCTTCCTCCCACTACGGCTGTGTTTCTCTCCGGCGACTGTCTCCCGAACCCGGCCCCGAATCGAGAGCCGATAGGTGGCCGGAGAGACCTGTGGCCGGAGGGGGGGAGAGCCCAGGGCCACGGGCGGCGAATCTCCTCGCAGCCGACCTTTGGGCGAGGCGCCGAAGTCCACCAGCCCCTCCGCATCCACCACCCTAGCGCCTCGCCCATAGGGAGGCGGAGAGGAGATTCGCCGACCGTGGCCCGGATCGGAGGGGAGCCCCGTAGGCCCCGTGATAACCTACGCCGGCCTCGACAGGCCCGCCTCGACAGATACACCTCGATAGGTCCACCAACTATCACCGATGCCGATCCCGTCTCCTTTCCACGAGCGCACTTCCAAGCTGTGCACCAGCTTCCGCTGGAAGGACTGGTCCGGTTACGCGGCGGTCTCGAGCTACGACACCACCCACGAGCGCGAGTACTTCGCTTTCCGCGAGTCGGCGGGCCTGCTCGACGTCACGCCGCTGTTCAAGTACGAGGTCCATGGTCCGGACGCCACCGCTCTCCTGTCGCGCATGATGGTGCGCGACGTCTCGAAACTCAAGATCGGCCGCGTGGGCTACAGCTGCTGGTGCGACGACTACGGCAAGGTGATCGACGACGGCACCGTGACCCGCCTCGCGGAGGATTACTACCGCGTCACCGCCGCCGACCCGACCCTGTACTGGCTGCAGGCGGTCGGCCGCGGCCTGCGCGTGACGATCGAGGATTCGAGCGCGCGGCTGGCGGCGGTGGCGTTGCAGGGGCCGCGCTCGCGCGAGATCTTGCGCGCCGCCTCCGACGCCGACCTCGACCGCCTCAAGTTCTTCGGCGCCACCCGCGCGCGCCTCGACGGCCTCGACGTCTGGATCACCCGCACCGGCTACACCGGCGACCTGGGCTACGAGGTCTGGACGGACAGCGCCGGCGCGCTCCGCCTCTGGGACGCCCTGGTCGACGCCGGCCGGCCGCACGGCATCGAGCCGGCGGGGCTCGACGCGCTCGACGTGTCCCGCATCGAGGCCGGATTCATCCTCCTGGGCGTCGACTACTTCAGCGCTCCGAAGGTGATCCTCGAGGCGCGGAAGTCGACGCCGTTCGAGCTCGGGCTGGGCTGGATCGTTGACTTCGAGCGCCCCACCTTCCCGAGCTTCATCGGCCGGGACGCCCTGGCCGCCGAGGCCGCCAGGCTGAAGCGCGCCACCGCTGCAGCCGCAGGGTGGGCGATGGTGGGCCTCGAGGTGGCGTGGGAGGCGCTCGAGGCGCTGTACGAGAGCTTCTCGCTGCCGCCCAGCCTGCCGGCCACCGCGCGCCGCGACGGCCTGCCGGTCTACGACGACGACGGCCGCCAGGTCGGCAAGGTCACCAGCCACACCTGGTCGCCGATCCTCAAGAAATACATCGCCCTCACCTCCGTCCACGCCAGCCACGCGGCGCCGGGCACCATCCTGCAGATGGAGCACACCGTCGAGTTCGAGCGCCGCAAGGTGCCCGCGAAGGTCGTCAAGACGCCCTTCTTCGATCCCGAGCGGAAGAAGAAGCCGTGAACGCCCACGCCGGCGAATCGCCTCGCGCGCCCGCGCCTGCCCGCGGACCCTACGATGCCGTCGTGGTCGGCGCCGGGCACAACGGCCTGGTCTGCGCCGCCTACCTCGCGAAGGCGGGCAGGAGGGTCCTGGTCGTCGAGCGCCGCCGCCAGGTGGGCGGCGCCACGACGACGGAAGAGATCCATCCCGGCTTCAAGTTCTCGTGCTGCTCATACGTCGTCTCGCTGCTGCGCCCCTGGATCATCCGCGACCTCGATCTGCCGCGGTACGGCTACGAGGTGCTGCCGCTCGAAGAGACCTTCACGCCCTTCGAGGATGGGAGCTTCCTGCTGCGCGACTCGGACCCCGAGCGCACGAAGCGCGCCATCGCCCGCTTCTCGCCGCGCGACGCCGAGGTCTACAAGCAGTTCGGCCAGAAGATGGCGGAGCTCGGGCGGCTGGTCAAGCCGATGATCGACGGCCTGGCGCCCGACCCGCTGGCGCGCAACCCGTTCGAGATCCTGCGCCTGGCGAAGTTCGCCCGGCACGTCCGCGGCCAGGGCGAGGAATGGCTGATCGGCAACGTCAAGATGATGACGATGTCGGCGGTCGACTTCCTGTCGGAATGGTTCGAGTGCGAGCAGCTGATCGCCCCGATGTCGGTGTCCGGGATCATCGGCACGTTCCTGGGAGTGCGCTCGCCGGGCACCGCCTACGTGTTGCTGCACCACTACATGGGCGAGATCGACGGCTCGTACCGCGCCTGGGGCCTGCCGAAGGGCGGCACCGGCGCCATCGCCGAGGCGATCGCCGGCGCCGCCCGCGCGCTCGGCGTCGAGATCCGCCTCGGCGCGCCGGTCGAGAGGCTGCTGATGAAGCACGGCCGCGCCGCCGGCGTGGTGCTCGAGAACGGCGACGAGATCGCGGCGAAGGTCGTCGTGTCCGGCGTCGATCCGCACCGCACCTTCCTGCGGCTGGTCGGGGAGGAGCACCTCGAGCCCGAGTTCGCGCAGCAGGTCAAGCGCTTCAAGATGCGCGGCTCCTCGGGCAAGGTGAACCTGGCGCTCGACGCGCTGCCGGAGTTCGCCTGCCTGCCGGGCGCCGGCCCGCAGCTGCGCGGCGACATCACCATCGCGCCGTCGATCGAGTACCTCGAGCGCGCCTACGACGACGCCAAGTACGGCGCCTTCTCGCGGCGGCCGTTCATGGACATCGTGATCCCCTCGCTCACCGATCCGACGGTCGCGCCGCCCGGCAAGCACACGATGTCGATCTTCGTCCAGTACGCGCCCTACAAGCTGAAGGAGGGCGCGGCCGACTGGCCCCGCCAGCGCGAGGCGTTCGGCGATGCGGTGATCGACACGCTCGCGCAGTACATGCCGAACCTGCCGGGCCGCATCCTCCATCGCCAGGTGCTCACGCCCTGGGACCTCGAGCAGGTCTACGGCCTGACCGAGGGCAACATCTTTCACGGCGAGCTGTCGCTCGAACAGCTCGCCTTCCAGCGCCCGGTCCCCGGCTGGAGCCGCTACCGCACGCCGATCGGCCACCTCTGGATGTGCGCCTCGGGGACCCATCCCGGCGGCGGCATCATGGGCGCCCCGGGCGCCCTCTGCGCGCGGACGATGCTGCACGTGCGGGCGGTCTAGCCATGGCCCTCGACGCGATCGTCATCGGCGCCGGACAGAACGGCCTCGCCGCCGCGGCCCGTCTCGCCGCCGCGGGGCGGAAGGTCGCCGTCCTCGAGCGGCGCGGCGCCGTCGGCGGGCTCGCGGGCGCGGTCGAGATCCACCCCGGCTACCGGGTGCCCGGCATCCTGCACGACGAGGGACGCGTCTCGCCGCGCGCCGCCGGCCGGCTCGGCCTCGAGCGGCACGGTCTCGCCTGGCGCGATGCGCCGCCGGTCTTCCTTGCCGAGGCCGAGGGCCCGGGCATCCTCCTTCCCGGCGAGATCGGCGGCCGCTCGCGCCGTGACGCGTCGGCCTGGCTCCGCTACCGGGCCTTCCTCGACAAGCTCCGGCCGCTGCTCGACGCGGTGATGGGCTCGCCGCCGCCGCCGCTCTCCCCGGCCTCTGCCGGCGACCTCTGGGAGCTCGCCAGGAGCGGCGCGAGGCTCTGGCGTCACGGCCGCCGCGACACGCTCGAGCTGCTGCGCGTCGCGCCGATGTGCGTCGCCGACTACCTCGACGAGCTGTTCGAGACGCCGCTGCTCGTCGCGGGTCTCGCGGCCCCGGCGGTGATCGGCACCTGGGCAGGCCCCTGGTCGGCCGGCACCAACACCAACCTGCTGCTCGCCGAGGCGGTCCCCGGACGTCGACTGGCCGGCGGACCCGCGGCCCTGGTCGCCGCTCTCGAACGCGCCGCCCGCGCCGCCGGCGCCGAGATCCGCACCGGCGCCGAGGTCCTCCGCCTGCACGTCGAGAACGGCCGCGCGGCGGGAGTCTCCCTCGCCTCGGGCGAGCGGCTCGACGCCGCGACGGTGATCGCCACCTGCGATCCCAAGCGCGCCTTCCTCGAGCTGATCGCTGCCGGCACGCTGCCGATCCGCATCGAAGAGGAATATCGCCGCATCCGCGCCCGCGGCACGGCCGCGAAGGTGCACCTGGCGCTCTCCGGCCCGCTCGAGCTCGCCGCCCGCCCCGGCCAGGCCTTCGAGCACATCCGGATCGGCGGCGGCCACGTCGACGACCTCGAGCGCGCCTTCGATGCCGTGAAGTATCGGGAGGCCTCTCCCAATCCGCACCTCGAGATCCGCGTCCCCAGCGTCGCGGACCCCGGCCTCGCCCCGGCGGGCCACCACGTGGTGTCGATCCTCGCCAGCTACGCGCCGCACGACGTCGCCGGGGGTTGGACCGAGAAGCGCCGAGCCGACTTCCTCGCATCCGTGCTGGCGACCCTCGAGCGCCACGCCCCGGACGTGCGCAGCCGCATCGTCGCCCAGGAGCTGCTGACGCCCGCCGACCTCGAAGCCTCCTATGCCCTGACCGGCGGGCAGCTCCATCACGGCGAGCCGGCGCTCGACCAGCTGCTGGTGATGCGGCCGGCACCCTCGGCGGCGCGCTACGCCACCTCCGTGCCCGGCCTCTACCTGGGAGGGAGCGGCAGCCATGGCGGCGGCGGCGTCACCTGCACGCCCGGCCTCCTGGCCGCGGCGGCGGCGCTGGCGCGCTGACTCACGCCGGTCGACCGCTCCACGCCCATGGGCTGGTGAGCAGCGGTCAGCGGTGCTTGCTCTCGAGCTTGGCGATCTCGATCTTCAGCGACGCCAGCGCGGCGGACACGTCTCCCCACTCCCGCAAGTGCTCCTCCGCCTGCCTGGCAACCGCCTTCATGTGCTCGAGATTGCCCGAAGCCACCGCTTGCTGAATCGCCGTTCCATAAGGCAGCACCATGACCTCCTCCTTTCGGCCATGCCCTCACGAGATCCCAGGGCTGATGAACCGCGCTTCCCGCGCCTGGTCGATCAGCTTCTGGACCTCGGCGATGAGGGCTTCTCGCCGCTGCGAATCCACCGCATGAGCGGCCGCGGCTGCCGCCACGTCGCAGCCGCAGAAGGGGCAGCGCTGCTCGCCGGGCCAGTGGTGGCGGTCACATTCGTGACATATCTCGAGCCTTGGCGGGTTCTCCCCTTCGACTCGCCGATCCACCGGGTGGCCGGCGCCCTGGGAAGGCCTGCCGAGCTGTACCAGCGGACCTGCACGCAGCGGGGCGGCCGCTTCCCGCGCGCCGCTCCCAGTCCGGTCGTCGCGCCCCGGAATGGGCTCCAGGATCAGCTCGAACTCCCCGATGGCGAACGAAGCCTCGGGAGCCTCCTTCGTCTTCACCACTCGTTCTCTCATCCCCCGCTTCTCGAGCTCGAGCGCCCGGTGGTGGCAGTAAGGGTTGTTTCCCGGCCGGCCAAAGAGAGAATCCGCCGTCCAGGTGCAGCCGCCGCGGCAGACCTCGGCGTAGTAGCAGCTCCTGCAGAAGCCCCACAGGCTGTCGATCGTCCTGAGGCGGCCGAAGTGGAGAGCCTCGCTGTGCTGCCAGATGTCCGCCAGCGACAGGTCGCGCACGTTCCCGCCGGCGTACCCGGAGGTCGAGAGAGAGGGGCATCCCTTGACCGTGCCATCGGACTCCAACCCGATCGCCGTCTGGCCGGCTGTACAGCCGCTCCAGTGCAGCGTGTCCAGCTCCTGGTTGCGCCAGATGCGTTCGAAGGGTCCGAAGTAGCCGATGTTGTTGCCCACCACCATCAGCAGCCCGCGATCGAGCCCTTCGTAGTACAGCCTGGCGAGCAGCGGCATCAGCTCGAGCAGTTGGTACGGCTGCAGCAGCAGCTGGTCGTTGTCCACGGCGTTGCCCATCGCCACCGTCAGCTGGATCTGCCAGTGCGTGGCGCCGGCCGCGATGATGCGGTCCATCACTTCCGGGAGCTGCTCCATGGTGCGGGAGCCGATCTGAGTGTTGACGCTGGTGCGCAAGCCCGCCGCCTTGGCGCGGATCAACGCGTCGATCGCCATCTCGTAGGAGCCAGGCACCCCGCGCAGGCGGTCGTGGAGATCCGGGAGACCGTCGATCGAAACTCCGAGACCCTGGAGGCCGGCCGCGACGGCTTCCTCGAGCCGTCCGTCCGTCAGGTTGCGCGCGCCCGTCTGGATCGCGCAGTACATGCCGTGACGGCGGGCGGCGCGGATGATCCCCGTCCAGTCCCGGCGCAGGTAGGCCTCGCCGCCGATGAGCGTCAGCTCGCGCGTACCCAAGCGGGCAAGCTGATCGACGACGTCGAGACACTCCTCCGTGCTCAGCTCGTTCGGCCGCGGCCTGCCAGCCCGCGAACCGCAGTGCTGACACTTGAGGTTGCAGGCCAGGGTGATCTCCCAGACCACGTGGACGGGGACGTAGCGGCGCCGGTCGTCCGCGGTCCGGAGCCGGACGGGACGCCTGGGGGTCTCGCTCAAGATACACCTCCTCTGCTCGGACTATGTCGGCGGGGCGGCGCGCAGCGGCGGGCGTGGACCCGAATCCGGCGGCCGGACCTCGCTGGCCCGCCTATCCACCCTACGGCGACTCGAGCTCAGTGGTGCTTCTTCTCGAGCTTGGCAATCTCGATCTTCAGCGCCTCCAAGGCAGCGGAAACGTCGCCTGCCTCTTGCAGGTACTCTTCTGCTTGCTTGGCGACCGCCTTCATGCGCGCGAGGTCTCCGGACGCGCACGCTTCCTGGATTCCAACACCATAAAGAATGACGATCATCTCATCCTCCTCTCATGCTCTCGCATGCTCTCGCATGGCGGCTGGGCGCTCGAGGTGCGCCTGCCCCGGGGATGGTGGGTTCCGGAATCTCAGCCGTGTTTCTTTTCGAGCTTGGCGATCTCAATCTTCAAGGCCGCCAACGCGGCAGAGACGTCGCCCCACTCTCGCAGGTGCTCCTCCGCCTGCTTGGCAACCGCCTTCATCCGCGCGAGATCGCCGGAGGCCGCGGCTTCCTGAATCGCCGGCCCATACATGACCATCGCCATGACGCCCTCCTTCCTCGTGAGCCCGCGACCCCTTCGCCGGCTCGGTTGGGTCTCCAAGAAGACCGCCTTACGGCGATCTTACTCAATAAAGATGTTACTATCTAGGAGTGTAAAGTCAATGGGCGATTTGGCAACCTTCTCGGCTCGCAGCGATGGCGTCGCCCAACCGCAGGGCCTGAGCGACCTGCGCCGACACGTCGCGCGTCTCCACGCGAGCGACGAGCCGATCGCGGACGCCGATCTGGACGCTCGCATCGGCCTCCGGGTCGGAACGGATGGATCGGTCCGCTCCTGGCTCGACCTGCTGGCAGCCTACGGACACCACCGGATCGATCAGGCAGACCTTCGGTACTCCGTCTTCCGGGAGCTCTTCCGTCGCCTGCAGGTGCCCGAAGGAGAGGTCCTGTTGGATCTGGGCAGCGGTTACGGGCGGGTCGCCTTCTACGGCGGCCTGCTGCGCGAGACGCGGGTCCACGGCATCGAGATCGTGCGGGAACGAGTCGACGAGGCCCTGCGTGTCCGGGATCGCCTCGGCCTTGCGTGGCTCGAGTTCACGTGCGCCGACGCGGTGACCGCACCCTGGCCCGACGCCTGCTGGTTCTGCCTGCTGAACTCATTCCTGCCCTCGGTCCTACCCACGGTCGTCGCGAGGCTGCGGCAGGCCGCGTGCAGCCGCCGGATCGTCATCGCATCGATCTCGACGTCGAATCATCTGCTAGCGGCTCAGCGCTGGCTACGCGAGCTGCCACCAGTCGCGCAATCCTGCGATTCCCTCGGCCTGCGCCTTTTCGCGTCATGATACTGCCGTGGGATGAGCGCTAGGCTCCATCAGGGATTGACGCCCGCTGAGCTCCGGCAGTCTCTCCACGCCGGTGGTGTAGGCACCGAAGGAGCTGCTCCCCTCGTGCACGAACACGACCAGCCAGTCGCCTACGAGATCCGGCGTGAGCACGCCTCCGGCGCGCAGGCGGTCGAACAGCGCGGCGACGTCGACAGGGGATGCGAACGCCCCCCAATCCTCGCCGGAGGCGGCCATGCCTCCTCGCTCGACGCCCTGGCTGTTGACGAACTGTAGGCGGCGCTCCTCGTAAGCTATCGCACCTCGGACAAGCTCACGCTGCCATTCCTCGAGACTCGGCTGGAGGGCGAGCCATCCCTCCAGCCTCGGGCGCAGCGCACGCCAAGCGGGCCAAGGGCTTCCGGGCTCGGCTTCGATCTCTCGCCGGGAAATGCCGCCCATCCGATCGACTACAGCATAGAAGGTGGGCACCAGGCTCCCGCCGGAAAGCCGGCCCATCACGGCGATCGTCAACGGGGCTAGATGTATGCCGTGCGTGAAGAACATCTCGACCTGCGCCATCTGGGCGAACGTTCCCGCCGTGGTGTGGGGCGCGAAGTAGCCGGCGAAGAACTCCGGGTCCGCCTCGATCGTGGAGACGTCCGCGTCGGGAACCTCGAGGAAGGGGTACTCGATGCGCAGCGAGTCGAGGTCGAAGCGGGCCGGCAGCCCGGCCCGGGAGAGGGACGCGGGCGGCCAGGTCCGGAGGCGGTGGAACTGAACGATCCCGGCACCGAGCAGCTTGAGCTCCGCGCCCATGGTCACCGTCGCGGAGAGCTCTTCCGGCGTCTCGTCAGGGAAGCCGATGACGAACGAGCAGGTGGAGCCGATCCCGAGATTCGCGAGCCCGGTTATCGTGGACACCACACCTTCCCGCTTGAGTCCCTTGCGCATCTGCTTCTGTAAACGCGTCGAGGCGGACTCGATGCCGAAGAACATCGCCCAGCAGCCCGCAGCCTTCATCTTTGGCAGCAGGCCGCGCAGGTCGATATCGGTGCGGTGATTCGCCATCCATTCGATCGGCAGCCGTGACTCTCGGATGGCCTCGCTGAGCTCCTCCAGGTAGTTCTTGTCCACGGTCAGCAGGTCGTGGACGAACATGAAGCCGTTGTAGCCGTACCCCTCATGGAGATAACGGATCTCCTCGAGGAGGGTGGCGACTGGCTTGACGCGATACCGGTGCTCCCAGAAAGGAGCCGTCGCGCAGAAGCTACAGGAAAAGGGGCATCCCCGCCCGGCTTCGATATAGATGCTCCGACGCGTCGCTCCTGCCGGAATCGTGCACGCGTAGCGGCCGACGTCGATGCAACCTTTTACCACTGGCCAGATCGCCGGAATCTCGGCGAGGTCGAGTAGGCCCCCGGACGCGTTCTGGCGCGCCTCGCCGCCCGCACGGCGGCACAGCCGGGGGATGTCGGCCGTGCCGGTCCCACGCGACAAGGCATCGAGCAGGCTCGCGAAGGCGACCTCTCCCTCGCCCTCGATGGCGTAGTCGAGAGTGGGGATGCGCCGGAGCGATTGGGCGGCCAGCGCGCCGAAATGCGAGCCGCCTCCGACGGTCACGATCGAGTCGTCACAGTCCTTCACCAGGCGCGTGAGACGCTCCGCCTGCAGGCTGTTGTTGAACATCGAGGTGACGCCGACGACGTGCGGCGCGAAGTCTCTCACCGCTCCTTCCAGCAACGCCGGGTAGCACTCCCGCGGCGACGGCAGCCCCTTCACCTCGAGGTCGAGGTCGCAAATCGAGACCTGGTGCCCCTTGTCGATCAACCACGCGGCCAGCGTCGAGAGGCCGAGCGGCGGGCTGACTTCGAGACTGGTGCTGAGAGGTGGCTGCGTCAGGAGGACTCGCACGGGCATACTCCTCGCGAACCGCAGGATGTGGTCCTGGAACCGCGACTACGCCAGGAGCCGGCTCAACCAGGCGCCGAGCCCCAAAGCTTGGCAGGCGCTCGATCTCGACGGCGGCAACCGAGAGATCTTCGATCGATCCGTGGTTAGCGGATGTTCGGTTGATCCACCGTTAGCCGGGGAACGAACTCGGGAGCGACGAAGATGACGTTGATCCAGGCGGAGCCATATACGGATACGGATAACCGCATGTCCGGCGTACTCGAAAGGGGGGCGAGGTCGGGCGGGAAGCCGGCTCAGCCGCCGAGCACGCTGCCGCCGTTGACGCTCAGGACTTCGCCGGTGACGTGGCGCGCGAGCGGAGAGGCGAGGAAGACGACCGGGCCGGCGATGTCGTCGGGGGTGGCGATGCGGGCGAGCGGGATGCCGGCCAGGGCCTCGTCCCGCCCCGGGCCGGACAGCGCCGCCGCCGTCATGTCGGTGTCGACCCAGCCGGGAGCGACCGAGTTGACGCGCACGCGCGGCGCCAGCTCGACGGCCCACGAGCGGGTGGCGGCGATCATCGCCCCCTTGCTGGCGGCATAGGAGCTGTAGCCGGGCTCGCCGCGCTGGCCGGCGGTCGAGGTCAAGTTGACGATGTTGCCGTCGGCGGCGAGCTCGAGCAGCGGCAGCGCCGCCGCGGCGCAGAGAAAGGAGCCGGTGACGTTGACCGCCAGCGTCTCGTCGAGGACGGTGCCGTCGAAGTCGCCGAGCGGGCTCGGGACCCAGATGCCGGCGTTGTTGACCAGGACGTCGAGCGCCCCCCACTCGGCGGCGACGAAGGCGAACATCGCCCAGACGTCGGCCGGGTCGCGCAGGTCGCAGCGTCGCAGGAGGTGCGGCGGCGGCCCGGCGGCGGCGTCCGGCCTGGGGCCCAGGCCGCGCAGCTCCTCGAGCAGCGCCGTGGCCCGATCCTCGCGGGACTGGTAGTGGACGAGCACGGCGGCGCCGGCGCGGGCGAACAGGCGGCAGCACGCCGCGCCGATGCCGCGGCTGCCGCCGGTCACCAGCACCCGGCGGCCGCCGAGGTCGATCACTGGACGGTCTCGACCAGCATGGCGATCCCCTGCCCGCCGCCGATGCAGGCCGAGGCGACGCCGGTGCCGCCGCCACGCCGGCCGAGCTCCTTGAGCAGGGTGATCAGCAGGCGGGTGCCGGAGGCGCCGAGCGGATGGCCGAGCGCGATGGCGCCGCCGTTGACGTTGAGCTTGTCGACGTCGAGCTGCAGCTCGCGGATCACCGCCAGGATCTGGCCGGCGAACGCTTCGTTGATCTCGAGCAGGTCGAGATCGCCGAGCTCCATGCCGCTCTTGGCGAGCACGGCGCGGATCGCCGGGGCCGGCCCGATGCCCATGCGCGACGGCTCGACGCCGACCACCGACCAGCCGAGGATGCGGCCGATGGGCTTCCAGCCCTGCTCCTCGGCATGCTCGGCCGTCGAGAGCAGCATCATGGCGGCGCCGTCGACGATGCCGGAGGCGTTGCCGGCGGTGACGAAGCCGTCCTTGTCGAACGCCGGCGGCAGCGCGGCGAGGTCCTCCATGGTGCTGTCCGGGCGCAGGTGGTCGTCGCGCTCGATCAGCTTCGCCTTCTTGCCCTTGCCGACCTCGACCGGCACCACCTCCTCGGAGAGCCTGCAGCTCGCCCAGGCGGCGCCGGCGCGCCGCTGGGAGAGCAGCGCGAACTCGTCCTGGTCGGCGCGGGTGATGCCGTAGTCGCGCGCCAGGTTGTTGCTGGTCTGGGCCATGTAATAGCCGCAGTAGGAATCGAACAGCGCCACCATCAGCAGGTCTTCGAGCTTGCCCTGGCCCAGCTTGAAGCCGCGCCGGGCGCCCCAGATGACGTGGGGGGTCTGCGACATGTTCTCCATGCCCCCGACCAGGCAGGTGGTGGCGTCGCCGGTCAGGATCGCCTGCGCGCCGGAGATCACCGACTGGATGCCGGAGCCGCAGAGGCGGTTGACGGTCAGCGCCGGCACCTCGGTCGGCAGCCCCGCCTTCAGCGCCACGTGACGCGCCCCGTAGATGGCGTCCGGCGAGGTCTGCAGGGCATTGCCGACCACCGCGTGGTCGATCTCGCTGCCCTCCACGCCAAGGCGGTCGAGCAGGGCCCGCGCCGCGTGGGCGGCGAGGTCGATCGCCGAGACGTCGGCGAAGGGGCCGTTGTAATCGATCATCGGGGTGCGCACCCCGTCGACCAGCACCAGATCACGGATGTTCATCGGCGATGTGCCTCCTGAGAGTCAGCAGAATCAATCGTCGTCGCCAGCCGGCAAGGCCCGCGCCGCCGCGGCGTGAAATCGCCGCCGCCAGCGGTTCAGGTTGGTCGCCGGGTCGACGCGGTGAGCGAGCAGCACGAAGACCCGCGATCGGGGCGGGTCGATCCACAGGCTGCCGCCCGCGAAGCCGGTATGCCCGAAGGAGCCTGCCGAGAGCGCCGGCCCTCCTCCTCCGCCGCGCGACCGGCGCCGCCACCAGCCGAGGGCGAAAGATCCACCGCCGGCGAGGGCCGCGGCAACGTCCTCCCTGTGCAACAGCAGGCGCGGCTCCAGCCATTCCGCGCCCAGCTTCCAGAGCGCGGCGGCCGTGCCGAACAGGCCGGCAAAGCCCCACAGGGCACCGCTCGCCGGGCCGGGGGCCGCCGGCGTGGCCAGCCCGGCCAGGAAGCGGGCGTTGCCGTCCTGCGGCAGCCCGATGGGCGGCGGCGGCAGGAGCGGCGCGGCGATCCCCTGCCGGGCGGCCAGCTCCACCTCGCGCCCCGAGTCCATCCGCGACTCCGCCACCTGCGGCAGGTCTCCCGGGACCACGGCGATCGAGCCGTCCACGCCGAGCGGCGCCAGCACCCGCTCCCTGGCCAACGCCGCGAGCGGCCGGCCGAGCGCCCGCTCCGCCGCCAGGCCCCACAGCAGGTAGTCGAGGTCGCTGTAGGTTCCCGGGCGGGCGCCGAGCAGGGCGCCCGAGAGGAGCAGCGCTTCCACCTCGGCGAGCGACCGGCAGCGGGCGTAGAGCGGCGTCCAGCCCTCCAGGCCGGAGCGGTGGCGCAGGAGGTCCGCGAGGGCCAGCGCCGCCAGCCGCCGGTCCGCGCCGCCGAACACCTCGCCGACCCGCGTGCCGAGCGGCAGCTCGCCGGTCCGGTCGAGCGCCAGGGCGAGCGTGGCGACGAACGGCTTGGTCAGCGAGCCGTAGTCGAACCAGGTCGCGGCCCCCGCCGGCCGCCCCGCGGACGGCCCGCCGCGCGCCCAACCCGCGGCCCGGCTCCACTGCAGCCGCCGCCCGCCGCCGACCAGCGCCACCGCCGCCGACGCGGAGCCCGAATCGACCAGCGAATCGACCAGGCGCTCGAGCGCGCTCATCGCGTCCCGGAACCTCTTCAAAGATAATTCGCCGGATCGCCGGTCTGGAAGACCACGACCCGCTCGCCCGCGGCGAACGCGCCCTCGGCGGCGAGGCCGAGGGTCGCGGCGAGCGCCGCCGCGCCTTCAGGGCCGACACGCAGCCCCTCGTCGCGGGCCGCTCGCGCCGCCACCTCCGGCAGGCACGCCTCGTCCACGGCCACCGCCCGCCCCGCCGACTCGCGCAGCGCCCGCAGCACCAGGAAATCGCCCAGCGCCCGGGGCACCCGCAGGCCCCAGACCCGCGTATGAGGCTCCTCCCAGGGCTCCGCGCTCTCCTGGCCATGGGCGAAGGCGCGCACGATCGGAGCGCAACCGGCCATCTGCACCGCCACGAAGCGCGGCCGCTTCTCCCCCACCAGGCCGAGCCGCCGCAGCTCCGCGAAGGCCTTGTGCATGCCGACGATGCCGGTGCCGCCGCCCAGCGGGTAGACGATCCAGTCCGGCAGCTCCCAGCCCAGCTGCTCGGCGAGCTCGAGACCCATGGTCTTCTTGCCCTCGGCGCGGTAGGGCTCGCGCAGCGTCGAGAGGTTCCAGAAGCCCTCGCCTCCGCCCCCGCCCTCGCCCCCGGAGAGCAGCCGTGCCGCCTCGACCAGGGTCCCCGGCGAGGAGAGCACCTCGGCGCCATGGTCGCGGCAGCGCGCCGCGATGGACGGCGGCGTGTCCGCCGGCATCGCCACGCGGGCCGGCAGGCCGGCCGCCGCGGCATAGGCGGCGAGCGCCAGGGCGGCGTTGCCGGCGCTCGCCAGCTGCACTCCCGGCGCTCCCAGCTCCCGCGCCCGGTTCACCGCCAGCGACAGCCCACGCGCCTTGAAGGAGCCGGTCGGATTGCCGGCCTCGTCCTTCACCCACAGCTCGGCTCCCGCGCACGGCGTGCGGCGCAGGCGAATCAGCGGCGTGGCGCCCTCGCCAAGGTCGACCCGCCGCTCGAAGTCAGCCAGCGGCAGCAGCTCGCGGTAGCGCCAGAGAGTCCAGGGGCGGCCCGGCAAGACCCGCCGCAACCACTCGCCGCGCGCCGGGTCCAGCGCGTACTCGACCAGCCAGGGGGCGCCGGCCGGCGACAGGAAGGCCGGGGCGTCGAGGGGCGCCGCCGCGCCGGTGCGCGAGCAGATCAGCGAAGTGGCCCAGCGCTGCGCGAGCCCGGCCCCGGCGGCCTCGTGCGTCGATTCCGCGCTCATGCGATGCTCCTTCTCAACGTGCGCCGCTGGCGCTCGGCGCCTCGAGACCGGCCGCGGCCGCCAGGGCGCGCTCCTCGATGGACCGCAACCTGGCAAGCGGCTCCCGGTAGCGGCCGAGCAGGGCGATATTGGCACGCACCGCCGGCGCGACCGGCGGCTCGGGCGCCTGCAACCCGCGCTTCCAGTCCTCGACCTCCCGCTCCGCGGTCGCCCGCTGCGCGGGGTCGGTCAACGCGTCGCGGTCGCGCCGCATCCGTGCCAGCAGCTGCTCGCGGCCCGCCGCCATCTTCTGATAGAGCGCCTGCGTGGTGGCGGCGGCCTCCGCCTCCACGACGCGCTCGCGCACCCAGGCGTACTCTCTCGGATTGACCTTGATCTCCTGCGCCGCCCGCAGGTCGGCCGCACCCCCGGCGGCGGCCCGGCTCCCCTGCGCCTCGAGCGCCGCGGCCTCGCGGATGCGGCACTCGCGCTCCCGCACCTGCAAGTACATCCGGACCTGGCCGTCCGTCAGGCGGCCGTCGGCCGGCACCGTGTAGCGCGCCGTGGCGGCCTCGCGGACCACCTGCGCGGCGTCCTTGCTCCGCAGGCGCTCGCGGATCGCCGCGCCCTCGTCGGGCGGCCGGCAGCCCGACGCCAGCAGCATCGCCATGGCAGAGATCGATGAGATCGATGCGATCGATGCGGCCCGTGCGATCGCCGCCAGGCCGACGCCGACGCCCCTAGCCGCCCTCACCGCCGTGCCTCCGTGCGCCGCCGCACCACCAGGCGCACCGGCACTCCGGCCAGGTCGAGCTCGTCGCGGAGCCGGTTCTCGAGATAGCGCCGGTAGTGATGGTTGCGCGGCAACGTGCGGTTGGCGAACAGCATGAAGGTCGGCGGCTCGCTCGACACCTGCGTGGCGTAGTAGAGCTTCCACGGCCGGCCGCCCAGGCTCGGCGGGCTCACTCGCCGGATGGCGATCTCGAACAGGCGATTGATCTCGCCCGTGCCCAGCTTCATGGAGTGCGCCGCCAGCGTCGGATCGATCGCCGGGAAGAGCTTCTCGACGCCGCGGCCGGTGAGCGCCGAGACGTTGACCCGCCGCGGGTGCGCGAGGTGCTCGTCGAGCCGCTCGAGCGACAGCTCCAGGCGATCGCGCGACTCCTCGTCGAGCAGGTCCCACTTGTTGATCGCCAGCACGGCGGCGCGGCCGAGCTCCCAGATGGTGCCGGCGATGGCCAGGTCGCCGCTCGTCACCCCCTGCGCGGCGTCGACGACCAGCACCGCCAGCTGCGCGCGCTCGATCTGGCGGCGCGCCATCATCACCGCCAGCTCCTCCGGGGCACCCGAGGTCTGGCTGCGGCGCCGGATGCCGGCGGTGTCGATCAACAGGTAGGAGCGATCGCCGCGGGTGATCGGCGTGTCGATCGGGTCGCGGGTGGTCCCCGCCAGCGGCGAGACCAGGGCCCGCGCCTGGCCGGCGATGCGGTTGAGCAGCGACGACTTGCCGACGTTGGGACGGCCGACGATGGCGATCGCCGGCATCTCCGGACGCACCTCGGGAGGCACCTCGGGCAGCGCCAGGGCCAGCGCTTCACGCAGCTCCTCGACCCCCTGACCGTGCTCGGCCGAGACCAGCAGCTGGCGGTCGATGCCCAGGCGATAGAACTCCGGGAAGCGGCTGCGCGCCTCCCGAGTGTCGCCCTTGTTGACCACCAGCAGGGCGGGCTTGCCGGTGCGGCGCAGCCGTTCCCACACCGCTTCGTCGGCGGTGACCAGGCCGTCGCGCCCGTCGACCAGGAAGACCAGGAGGTCGCTCTCCTCGACGGCCATGAAGACCTGGACCGACAGGCCCAGCGGGTCGTCTCCCAGCACCAGGCCGCCCGTGTCGATCACCTGGAACGAGCGGTCGCCGTCGAGCTCGGCGAGCCCGGTGATGCGGTCGCGAGTCACCCCGGGCAGGTCGTGGACGATCGCCTGGCGGCGGCCGAGCAGGCGATTGAAGAGGGTGGACTTGCCGACGTTGGGGCGGCCGACGATGGCCACCGTCGGAGTCAGGCTCATGGCCGCCGTCTCATGGCCGCCGGCGTCTCACGGCCGGCGCCTTCGTCCGTTGCGTCCCGGCCGCCCTGCCGGCCGCACGCGGCGTCCGCGGCGGCGGATCCGGCATGCCGACGATCTTCAGGTCGAGGCCGCGGTGGCGCAGGTCGGCGCCCGTGAGCTCGATCTCGACCGGGTCGGCGAGCTGGAAGACCCGTCCCCGGCGCTCGCCGACCAGGCGGTGCGCCTCCGGTTCGTACAGGTAGTAGTCGTCGGCGAGGGTGCGGATCGGCACCAGGCCGTCGACATGGAAGTACTCGAGCTGCACGAAGAGGCCGAACGGCTGCACGCCGGTGATGCGGCCGCGGAAGCGCTCGCCCGCGCGGCCGGCCAGGAAGCGCACCTTCTTCCACTGCAGGAGATCGCGCTCCGACTGCTCGGCCCGCCGCTCGGCCGCGCTGGTCTGCTCGGCGACCACGGCCAACCGCGCCGCAAGGGCGGCGCGCTCGCTCTCATCCCTCTGCGCCGGGTCCTCGCCGCGCAGCAGCGCCTTGAGGCAGCGGTGGACCACGAGGTCCGGGTAACGGCGGATCGGCGAGGTGAAATGGGTGTAATAGCGCGACGCGAGGGCGTAGTGGCCGCGGCACTCCGGACTGTAGACGGCGCGCTGCATGGTGCGCAGCACCAGCGCCGACAGGAACGGCTCGTCCGGACGCCCCTCGACCTGCTTGAGCACCTGCTGCAAGGCCGCGGGCGGCAGGTCGTCGAGCTCGGCCGGGTCGCGGGTGAGCTCGAGCCCGAGCGGCCGCAGCAGCTCGGCCAGCTCCTCGAGCCGCTCGCGGCCGGGGGGATCGTGGACCCGGAAGAGGCCAGGGCTGCCGCGCCGCACCAGCTCGTAGGCGACCGCCTCGTTCGCGGCGATCATGAACTCCTCGATCAGCCGGTGGGCGACGTTGCGCTCGTAGGGCAGGATGCCGACCACCGTGCCGTCGGTGTCGAGCTCGACGTTGCCCTCGGGCAGGTCGAAGTCGAGCGAGCCGCGGCGGCCGCGGGCATCGTGCAGGGCGCCGGTCAGCTCGCGCATGTCGCGCAGCGCGTTGAGCACCGGGCCGTAGCGCGCGGCGTCGTCGGGGCGCGGCTCCTCGAGCAGCCGCCGCACCTCGCCATAGGTCAGCCGCCGTGCGCTGCGGATGACCGTCTCGGCGAACCGCCGCGCCACCACGGCACCGTCGCGGTCGACGTCGAGGAACACCGACAGGGTGAGCCGCGGCACCTCCGGGCGCAGCGAGCACAGACCGTTCGACAGCGCCTCCGGCAGCATCGGGACCACGCGCTCGGGATAGTAGACGCTGGTCCCGCGGCGGTAGGCCTCGCGGTCGAGGGCGCTCTCCGGCGCGACGTAGTGCGCCACGTCGGCGATGTGCACGCCGAGCCGGAAGGTGTGATCGGGCCGCCGCTCGATCGACACCGCATCGTCGAAGTCGCGGGCGGTCTCGCCGTCGATCGTCACCACCACCTGCCGGCGCAGGTCTTCGCGTCCCTGCCAGTCGGCGGCTCCCGGGTCGGCGGGCAGCCCGGAGGCGGCCGCCAGCGCCTCGTCTGGGAACTGCCGCGGGATGTCGTAGTGCCGCAGCACCACCTCGACGTCGACGCCCGGCGTCGCCACGTCGCCCAGCACTTCGAGCAGCCTGCCCCGCGGTTCTCCGCCGGCGCCCCCGGCGCCGCCGGCGCCGCGCTCCACCGCCACCACCGCGAACTGCCCCTCCGGCACGTCGCCGGCTCCGGCCACCGGCAGCTCGAGCGACAGCCGCGGGTCGAACGGCACCAGCCAACGCCGCCGGCTGCGCCCGCGGACGCCCGCCGGACCGGCCTCCAACGTGCCCACGAGTGTCTCGGGGAGCGGCGCAGCCGACCCGCTGCCGGCCCCTGGCAACGCATTTGACACCTGTTCTGTCACTCCCTAGAATCTGACCCGCGCGAAAGTGGCGGAATTGGTAGACGCGCAAGATTCAGGATCTTGTGGCCGCAAGGTCGTGGGGGTTCGAGTCCCCCCTTTCGCACCAGCACCCTCCCACTCCTGCCCCCCACCCCACCCCCCCGGAGATCGCCAAGAGCTTACACGACGACAGAGGGTCTGTCCGGCGCGCGCTCCGGCGCCCAGGCCCCGCTCAGCGCATCGCGAACGCGCCGGCCGCGGTCGCCGGCTCCGCTTCCTGCTCCTGATCAGGTTCCGGCAAGTAGCTCTCGCCCGTCGCCGGCGAGAGGTGTCCAGCGGCGGCCCCGGCGCGCAGGCCGGCCGCCTCCGCCAGCGTGCGCCACCGGATCCCGGCGAGGATCTGGCGGAACTTCGGCAGGTAGCCCGCACGCCCCGTCTCGTGGATGAACCGCGCCAGCCCCGACAGCGGCCCCGGAGTCGGACGGTCCGAGATCTCCCACGGGTGAGCGACGGCGACCGGCAGGCCGCCGCGGCGCAGGTGGCGCTCGGCGGCGGCCACCAGGCGGGCGGGATCGACCAGCCGTCCCGTCCAGCTGCCGGCGGGAATCCGCGCCACGCCGCCGAAGGTGAAGACCGGGAGCTCCAGGAGCTCGAGGCCTGCCGCCGCCGGCCCGGTAGTGTCGCCCGCGTCGCCCGCCGCCGTCGCGGTCATCGCCGCCGTCTCCGGCAGCTCCCAGCGCAAGCGGCTGGCAAAGACCGGGTTGGCGCGCCGCCCGGAGAACGAGTAGGGAACCAGCGAGCTGTCGTAGTCGAAGCCCGCCGCCGCGACCAAGGGCAGCAGCGGGCTCCGCAGCGTCCGCAGCGACCACTCGGGGGCGCGGAAGCCGCGGACCGGCTCGCCCAGCAAGTCCTCGAGCAGTGCCTTCGACCGCCGGATGTCGCGCGCGAACTCGGCGGCCGGCCGCTCGCAGGCACGCAGGTGATGGAAGCCGTGGCTCGCGACCTCATGGCCGGCCCCGGCAAGCTCGCGCACCCGCCGCGGCAGGCGCTCCGCCACCTCGCTGAGGACGAAGAACGTCGCCCGGCACCCCGCCTCCGCCAGCAACCCCAGCATCTCCGGCAGCAGCCGGTCGAGCTCGACCGGCAACTCGGGCCGCAGACGAGGCTGCACGTAGGAGGGGACCAAGCAGTTGTGGTACCACTCCTCGACATCCACCGTAAGGGCACACCCAAAAGCCCCCCGGATTCGCGTCACCTCCACAGCGCGCCCCATGATCCCGTGATCCTAGTCGAAATCGCGCGCCTCCGGGGAATCTCCCTCCGACCCGGGCCAAGGGCGGCGGATCTCCTCGCTGCCTCCCGTTGGGCTAGGCTGGTAGGGTGGATGCTGGGGGGTCGGTGGACTTCCGCGCCTCGCCCAAAGGTCGGCAGCG